>ENA-OPVY01000119-OPVY01000119.1-human-gut-metagenome-genome-assembly--contig:-NODE-119-length-68961-cov-52.497910_pt1 | contig 68961 bp, 55 predicted proteins | sample MGYA00241503_ERZ501998 | MGnify/ENA primary metagenome ERZ501998 (study PRJEB25962, sample SAMEA2042107) | human gut metagenome | biome: human gut; feature: human-associated habitat; material: faeces... | reverse complement strand
TGGAATCTATGGTTTGAGCTAAAAGAGCATCAAATTGCTCCATAATCGAAAAAATTCCCCCAAAAGGAGTGAGTTTCTCTGATTTAATTTGTATCTTTGCCATGTCATATTAGAGTTTTGCTTGTCTTCTTTTCGCAACACTAAGGTAAGTGAAAATTCTGACATGGCAAAATCCTGGGCAACTTTTTGTTGCTCAGGCACTTATAAATAATGTTAAACTATAGTGTTGCGGAATTAAGGTTTATTAATTTATTTGTTTGTTATATTTATTAATTCATTTTATAATTTTAAATTCGGGTGCAAAAGTAAGCAAAAAAAAACTAAAAGCTTTTTGCATTTGACAAAAACGGATTTTGCATTTGCAAAAAAACAACCATTTACTTTCGTTTTCGTGTGAAATTTTATAATTTTGCACACCAAATACAGCAAAAAAAGAATATGGATATAAAAGAAATCATTAATAAGAGATACGCCATGCCGGATGCGTCTTTGGACAAATTGCAGCGATGCTTAACGGAAGTTTCATATCCCAAAGGATTCCGGGTGTTGGAAAGAGGTAAGGTGGAGAAGAACATCTTTTTCATCAAGAAAGGCATTGTCCGCGCATATACTTCAGTGGACGGAAAGGAAATTACCTTTTGGTTTGGCAAAGAGGGAGCGACTATTGTCTCCTTGAAAGGCTATGTGAACGACGAGCCAGGATATGAGACGATGGAGTTGATGGAAGATTCGGTCTTATATAAATTGGAAAGAAAACAGCTGAAAGAGTTGTTCTTGGATGATTTACACATCGCCAATTGGGGGCGGCGTTATGCAGAGATGGAGCTGCTTGCCACCGAGGAACGACTGATTTCCATGCTATCCGCCATCGCTTCGGAAAGGTACAAGGAGCTGCTGGAGAAAGAACCGGACTTATTACAAAGGTTGCCATTGGGAAGCATCGCCACCTATTTAGGTGTAACGCAGGCAAGCCTGAGCCGGATTAGAGCAAAAATCACACAGCCGTAATCCGAATCATCATCTCCCATGAGCAGCCTGTGCTGATGACGCATTTACACATTCCTTTCGCATATCAGGAAGCTAAGTTTCGAAGTGGTTTTAAGTACGGGCAGAAGGCCCAAAGGCAAAAAAAATCCCAGTCAGGATAAAACCTCGACTGGGATTCTTATTTTAAATCTCTCTCTTATTTTTCTCATCTATAAAAAGATGATTACTTCAAACCACGGTTGATAAGGGTTGTGTTGAGAAGCATCACGTACTTACGATACTGACTATTGTCCAAGATAACGTGCATGTACTTGAGATCCTTCAAAACTGCCTTGTCAATCATTGCAGAACGATCCTCACCCTTTGCTGTTGCAGCATTCATCATGTCTGCGGTGAAGTTCTTGTGTACATCAGCTACAGCCTCTACCTGATCGATGTTCAAGCTCAAAGCATCTGCCAAGCTAGACATCTTAATATTCATGTTGTAAGCTGCTGTTGCATTTGTCTCCTCATCTGCTGCGAATGTAGCTGTTGCCATTGCAAACATAGCTACTGCTAATACCATAATCTTCTTCATAATCTTTTTACCTTTCTTTAATTTGTGAGTCCTGCACATCCGAAGACGCCGGCTCTGTTAAACATTATCCTATAGTCTTTTTCTTTAAGACGCTGCAAAGATACGAACTTTTCTCTGTGTGCGCAAACATTTCTTGGGGTATTTTCAGTTTTCCGCCTATTTCTTGACTTAAATCAACAACAATACGTCGAAATAGGCGTCAGAACGTTAGAGATATTACATTTTCTCTATCATTTTGTAATATCATCGAAAAAAAAGCCCTTTTTCTTCGTTTATACCAATTATTATTTGTACCTTTGCAAAAGATTCAACCTATAAAACAAGCAAAATGGTACAGGAAAATCATATAGACAAGGCACTCGCCTTTATGGAAAGTCTCGAGAAACTGGGCAACCAGCTCAAGGCGGCTGAGGAACACCAGAAACAGCTCATCGCCCGAATGCTGGATCTCAAGAAAGAGAATCTGACCGACGGCGAGGAATATGCTGAACTCTCGCAGAAAAGCAAAAGTCTGCAGGACATCATCGACAAATGGCGCCCTATCTATCTGGAGCGCATGGAGATGGTAAAGAGCGTAAGCATTCAGAAAAGAAAAAGAAATAATAAAAAATTAATATAGAAATGGAAACAAACAACAAGAACAAGTTTATTGTAGTTTCATACGCACTGTATGATGTAACTAATGGTGACAACGGCGAGGAGATGCTCATCGAGCGCACAACCGACGAGCGTCCGTTCATCTTCATCAGCGGTATGGGTGTTACCCTGCCAGCTTTCGAAGAGAAGGTGGTAAACCTGGCTAAAGGTGAAGAGTTCGACTTCCAGCTGGACCCAGAGCAGGCTTACGGACAGCACTATGATGAGCGCGTACTGGAGCTCGACAAGCAGATTTTTACCGTCAACGGCCAGTTTGATGCACAGCACGTACAGGTAGGCGCTATCATCCCATTGCAGAACGAGGATGGCAACCACTTCAACGCAGTAGTGAAGAACATCAGCGATACAAAGGTAACCTGCGACCTGAACCACCCATTGGCTGGCTTGAAGCTCAACTTCTGCGGTCAGATTCTCGAGAGCCGCGAGGCTACTGCTGAGGAGATTGCCAAGATGGCTCAGATGATCAGCGGCGAAGGTGGCGGCTGCTCAGGTGGCTGCGAAAACTGCGGCGGCGACTGCAAGGATGGCAACTGTGAAGGTGGTTGCGAAGGCGGCTGCAACAAGTAATAAACACCTTTATAATATATAAGGTAATGAGGAATACATTTGGTAATCTTTTCACTCTCACTACGTTTGGAGAGAGTCATGGAATAGCTGTAGGAGGCGTTATTGACGGATTTCCTGCAGGCATAGAAATCGACATGGACTTTATCCAGAGCGAGCTGAACCGCCGACGCCCAGGACAGAGCCACATCACTACGGCCAGAAAGGAAGCTGACAAGGTAGAGTTTCTGAGTGGTGTGTTCGAAGGCAAATCAACAGGAACCCCTATCGGCTTTGAGGTGCGTAACCAGAACCAGCATTCTCAGGACTATGAGAACATGCGCTGTCTCTTCCGCCCTTCTCACGCAGATTTCACCTATCACGAGAAGTATGGCGTACGCGATCATCGTGGCGGCGGCCGTTCTTCAGCCCGCATCACCATTGCCCGATGCGTAGGCGGAGCCCTGGCTAAACTTGCCTTGCGACAGTTGGGCATCAGCATCACGGCTTATACATCGCAGGTGGGCAGCATCGCGCTGGAGAAAGATTATCATCTGTATGACCTTAACACCATAGAAGATAATCCGGTGCGCTGTCCTGACCAGCGGAAGGCGAAGGAGATGGAAGATCTCATCGCCCAGGTTAAGGCTGACGGCGATACGATTGGTGGAATCATCACTTGCGTCATCAAGGGTTGCCCGGTAGGATTGGGCGAGCCTGAGTTTGACAAGCTTCATGCCCAACTGGGTGCTGCCATGCTTGGCATTAACGCCGTGAAGGGTTTTGAATATGGCGAGGGATTTGCCGGAGTTACTGCTCGCGGAAGTGAGCAGAATGATGTGTTTATCCCGAAGGCTGATGCTGCAGAGACACCGGAAGGTGCTGCTGTGAATCAGGATGTTGTTGCCCGTATTACAACAAAGAGCAATCATAGCGGAGGAATACAGGGCGGTTTGAGCAATGGTCAGGACATCTATTTCCGTGTTGCCTTCAAGCCGGTGGCTACTCTGCTGATGGAGCAGAACACGGTAGATTTGGAAGGAAATGCCACCACGCTGACTGCCCGCGGCCGTCATGATCCTTGCGTTTTGCCAAGAGCCGTGCCGGTGGTTGAAGCCATGGCTGCCATGGTGATTCTGGATAATTATCTCTTGAATAAAACAATAAAACTTTAATTAGTGATTAATTGGTAGTGATTAGTGATAAACAAACTAATCGCTACTAACTAATCACTAATCACTAACTGAACTTTCGCATGTGGTTCAAGTACGGGCTGAAGGCCCAAAAGCTCCTAGCCCAGGGCATCGCCCTGAGTATAATAGCAATCAGCAAGGCGCCCTGTAAGGGCAAAAGCCTTATGTTTTGCCTGGAGTTTTAAAGCTTTTGCCCTTACAGGGCGACAGGTTTGCGTCCGTAATTACCCAGGGCGATGCCCTGGGCTAGGGGCTTCTGCCCTTTCAGGGCGTGTGGAACTTACATGCGAAACTTGAATAACTTTAACTATTTCTAAAGTTTACTGTCCTTCAGAAGTTTTGGGCAATATTCATTAAAAAAGCATTTATCGCAGAGCGGTTTCGTACTCTTGCAAATATATCTGCCATGCAGCAGAATCCAATGATGCGCATTCGGAATATCCTCTGCCGGAATGTGTTTCATCAGATAATCTTCTACTTTTCGGGGCGTATCTGCCGTTTTCGGCACCAACCCCATACGATGACTCACACGGTAAACATGCGTATCCACTGCCATCGTAGCATGACCGAACCATACGGCACGAATCACATTCGCCGTCTTGCGCCCCACTCCTGCCAACTTCTCCAAATCATCCGCAGCCTCAGGCACCTCACCTCCGAACATCTCAACCAGCTGGCGAGACATTTCAGCAAGATGCTTCGCCTTGGCATTCGGATAACTCACCGAACTGATCAACTCATAGATATCTTCCTCACTCGCCTGTGCCATGTGCTGCGCATCAGGATAACGGGCAAAGAGAACAGGCGTAACCATGTTGATGCGTTTGTCGGTGCATTGCGCAGAAAGCAAGGTAGCCACCAGAAGCTGAAATGCGCTACCGAACTGCAACTCGGTAGTTACATTCGGCAGCGCACTTCTGAAATGATTCAATATAAAATCGTATCTTTCCTTACGAAGCATTTCTCTTACTTTTTAGCAGGAGCAGCCTCCTCTTTCTTCAGCTTACCCTTGTAAGCCTTGTTCAAACCGGAAATCACCTCTTTTGTAATATCGTAAGCCTTGTCAGCATAGAGCAGGTTATCGCCGCTCTTAGAGAAGATGATGCTATACTTCTTGTCCTTGTTGTAGCGGGCAAGATAGTTGGCGATGCTGTCGTGGAGCGCCTTGTTGTACTTCTCCTGCTCAGCAGCAAACTCGTTGCTCAAGCGCTGCTGCAAGCCCTGCAGGTCGTTGTTCTGCTTCTGCAAACCAGCCTGAATAGCCTCAGCCTGCTCGCGGGTGTAAGCATTCTGCTGAATCTTCTGCTGGAAGTTGGCTGCTGCAGCCTGGAGCTGCTGGCCCTTCTGCGCAATAGTAGCCTGAATGTTCTGACCCTTCTTCTCCAAGATAGAAGAATACTCCTTAGCAAAGGTATACTGAGTCATGATAGAGTCTACCTCTACATAAGCAATCTTCAATTCAGCAGGAGCCTTGCTCTCTGACTTAGCCTCTACCTGAGGCTGAGATTTGTTGCATGATGCCAATGACAGGGCAGCAACAGCTGCAATTGCCACTGAACTCAAAATGTTCTTTCTCATTTTTTCTATCATATTATATTATTACTATTTTCTAATAAGCCTTGTTGGCTTCCCTTGCCTCGCGGTCCTGATCCACCACACAATGAATGCCCTGCTTGCGCAAGCCCGGATTGTCGTGCACATGCTGGGAAGAGAACTTGCCGTTCTTCTTAAAAATCAACTTTACGCAAAATAATGCCATGCAAATAGCAATTATTAACACGCTTAATAACATTAATTTTATCATTTTTATTACCTTTGCAGTGCCTTAGTGCACTTTTGGGTGCAAAGGTACTATTTTTTTGGGAATAACCAAAACAAAATAGCAGAAATAAATGTTTTATCAAAACAAAATAATAGAAAATAAATGAATAAAAGTGAATTGAAGCCTGCTCTCGTGTTCGAGCAGTTCGCAAAAATCAACGAAATACCTCGTCCTTCCAAGCACGAGGAGAACATGATTGAGTTTTTGAAATCTTTCGGAGAGGCTCATCAGCTCGAAACGCTGGTAGATGAAACCGGTAATGTGCTCATCCGTAAAGCTGCCACTCCAGGCTACGAGCATGCTGAAACCATTATCCTGCAGAGCCACATGGACATGGTTTGCGATAAACTGGTAGATGTGGATTTCGATTTCCACAAAGACGCCATCCAGACTTACGTAGACGGAGAATGGCTTAAGGCAAAAGGCACTACATTGGGTGCTGACGACGGTATAGGCTGCGCCATCGAGCTGGCTATCCTGGCAAGCAACGATATTGAGCATGGTCCTATCGAGTGCGTCTTTACACGTGATGAAGAAACCGGACTGACCGGTGCTCACGGCATGAAGGCGGGCTTTATGACCGGAAAGATGCTCATCAATCTTGACTCAGAGGATGAGGGCGAAATCTTCGTATCCTGCGCCGGTGGTCAGACTACCCATGCCACTTTCCACTTCTCTCGCGAAGAGGCTCCTGCGGGTTATTTCTTCATGGAAGCTTCGCTGAAGGGTCTCAACGGTGGTCACTCGGGCGATGACATCAACAAGAAGCGCGCCAATGCCATCAAGATTCTTGCCCGCTTCCTCTTCCTCGAAAATGAGAAACTGGATGGAAGTCTGCGCCTCGTAAGCTTCAACAGCGGCAAAATGCACAATGCGATTCCTCGCGACGGAAAGATTGTTTTCGCCGTCAAGAATGCTGATAAGGAACAGGTTCGTGCCGACTGGAACATCTTTGCATCAGAAGTAGAAGATGAATTCCACGTAACCGAACAGGCTATGCAGTTCAATATGAGCAGCAGCGATGCTGCGCCTGTCATCGAGAAAGCTGTAGCTGACAAATTCGTAATGGCTCTCCAGGCTGTAGACAACGGTCCGCTTACTACCTGTCAGGATGAGGCGATTGCCTGGATGGTAGAAACCTCAAGCAATGTGGCAAGCGTGATGACCGATGAAAGCAGCATCAACATCGTAGCTTCTCAGCGAAGTAACGTGATGAGCAATCTGGAGAACATGACCAACACCGTAAAGGCAGCCTTCCTTCTGGCTGGCGCCGAGGTAACTGTAGGCGACAAGTATCCTGCTTGGAAGATGCGCGCCAACAGCGAGCTTACCGACCTGGCTGTGAAGGCATACGAAAAGCTCTTCGGCAAAAAGCCATTGGTAAAGGGTATTCATGCCGGTTTGGAGTGTGGTCTTTTCTCAGAGCGTTATCCTGAGCTCGATATGGTAAGTTTCGGTCCTACCCTCCGCAATGTTCACACCCCAGACGAGGCTCTTCTCATTCCTACTGTAGAGATGGTTTGGGACCATTTGCTGGAGATTCTCCGCAGCATGGCTAAATAAAAAAGAAGATGTCTATGATAAAGAAAATGATGTTTGTCATGGTTTCAGGACTTGTGCTGATGTTCACCTCGTGTGGCAATCAGCACAAGGCTCAATCTCTGGTCAAGGATTTTCTTGATGAAAACCTCGTTGATCAGGATTGCAGCTACGAGCGGTTCTCCCGCCTCACTCCTACCGCCATGATCAGTTTCGGCCAGATGAAGGCGATGCGACAAAATGTCAGCAAACTGCCTTACGTCAAGAAGAATATTGATTATAATGATGCAGCTTATCCCGACACCTTATTATATTTAAGGGCTACATACAAGCTGACCAACCATCAGGGCGATAAGCAGGAAGTAACCCAAACCTTTTATCTTGATAAAGGTTTGACAAGAGTAATCGGGTTTAAGGAAAACTAAAAAAATAGTTAAGAATTGCCTTTCAGCAAGGCAGTAAGAATAAACAGAAAGAGTTGACTAGCATTTTTAACTAGCCAACTCTTTTTTCATATAATCTCTTATTTCTTTTCTAGCCAGAGTCAGACGGTTCTCAGCCGCTTTATATCCGAGGTTCAGACTTTGGGCAATCTCGCTCACCTGCATTCCTTCGAAGAGATTCAGGCGGTAAACCTTACTTCTCTTCTCCGTGAGTCGGGCAATGCCACGCTCCAGAATCTCGTTGATTTGCTGGGCAGAGAAAACAGATTCGCCATCAACATCATATCTTCCCATCCAGTCGGTAGCTCCCAGGAAGTGTTCATACTCCTCAATTTTATGCTTGCGACGGTAATAATCGATAATCAGATTCTTGGCAATGGTGTATACAAAACAAGGTAAAGTAACAGGCGTAATCATCTTATCGCCTCGAAGTAATCGCACAAAAGTATTCTGCACGATGTCTTCAGCCTCGTCTGCCGGAAGCGAACGGGACATGACATACAACTTCAGCTCGTTGTAGTGTTCAGAGTAATAATCAGCAATAATGCTGTAATTTGAATTTGTTTGTTCCATGATGGCGATTTTTTTAATCATGTTTTTCGTTTATCGATATTGCAAAGGTAATAAAAAAAAGGAAAGCCACCAAAGGAAAGCGAAAAAAAATGTGCTAAATGTTCGTTTTGAAACATTTAGCACATATGATAGATACAATTTGTAACATGAAATGTTACGCATCGCAAAGTTTTATTTCTTAATTCAAACCTTTTTACAGGTTGGATTACTTAATCATGTCAACGCTTCTCTTGAGGAATGCGTCGAGCGAAGCACCCTTCAACATACCGTTCTGAAGCAGGGCAAGGTCGATGAGCTGGTGAACAATGTTGTTGTTCTTAGCATAGCCCGAGATGATTTCGTTGCGCTTAGCCTTCTCATCGCTAATTGCCTTCTCTGTATTGTGAACATCATCCTTCTCCTGCTGGGTAATCTCTTCTGGCTTCTTCTTGTTCTGCTCCTGATGGAGTACGGCAAGGCGAGCTTCCTGACCCTTGATTTCTGCCAGGATTGGCTTCAATGTTTCAGCAGTGTTGGCCTCAGCATCTTCCAATACCTTCTTTACCAGAGCATGGTCTGAGTTCAGTACGATGTTGTAGCTGTCTGGCATCTGACCGTAGAAGTTCATGCCTGCCTGGAACTGGCTCATCGCCTTCATACGGCGCATGTACTCGTTCTGAGTGATGAGCACTGGCTGGTTCTGTTCGCCCAAAGCCTGAATCTCAACAAAGAATTCTGTCTTGTCGAGTTGAGGCATCTGAGAGCGGAATACTTCTGTCAAGTTGTCAGACTGCTCTTTGCTCAAATCGGTCTTCTTAGCATCTTCCTTCACGATGAGGCGGTCGATAATGTCGGCGTCAACACGTGTAAAGCGGCTCTTCTCCAGCTTCTGCTCCAGCATGTTTACCATCGGCGTATCGAGCTGACCTTCCATCAGGAGTACAGAATAACCCTTCTGCTTGGCAGCTTCGATGTAAGAATACTGCTCTTCCTTATTGTTGGCATAGAGATAAACCAGGTTGCCATCCTTATCGGTCTGGTTGTCCTTAATCAGCGTCTTGTACTCCTCGAAAGTAAAGTACTTGCCCTCAACATCTTTCAGAAGTGCGAAGTCCTTTGCGCGCTCGTAGAAATCTTCCTGAGAGAGCATTCCGTAGTTGATGAAGATCTTGAGATCATCCCATTTCTCTTCAAACTCCTTGCGGTTCTCCTTGAAGATAGAGTTCAAACGATCGGCTACCTTCTTGGTGATATAGGTAGAAATCTTCTTCACGTTGCTGTCGCTCTGAAGGTAGCTGCGGCTTACGTTCAGCGGAATGTCCGGTGAATCGATTACACCATGAAGCAATGTGAGGAATTCTGGTACAATGCCTTCTACCTGGTCAGTTACGAACACCTGGTTGCAATAGAGCTGAATCTTGTTGCGCTGCATGTCGATGCTGCTCTTGATGCGTGGGAAGTAGAGAATACCCGTGAGATTGAATGGGAAGTCTACATTCAGATGAATCCAGAACAACGGGTCGTCCTGCATCGGATAAAGGGTGTGATAGAACTTCTTGTAGTCCTCATCCTTCAAGGTGCTAGGAGTCTTGGTCCAGAGAGGCTCCACATTATTAATAATGTTATCCTCATCAGTCTCCACATTCTTGCCGTCCTTCCACTCGGTCTTCTTGCCGAAATCTACAGGCACTGCCATAAACTTGCAGTACTTGTTCAGAAGTTCCTCAATCTTGCTCTTCTGCAGGAATTCCTTGCAATCATCAGCAATATGGAGGATGATGTCTGAACCACGCTCAGCCTTGTCAGCATCTTCGATTTCGAAAGCAGGTGAACCATCGCAGCTCCACTTTACAGCCTTGCTTCCCTCTTTGTAGCTCTTGGTAATGATTTCTACCTTGCTGGCTACCATGAAAGAAGAATAGAAGCCGAGACCGAAGTGGCCGATGATGGCGTTGGCATTCTCCTTATACTTGTCGAGGAAGTCAGTTACGCCTGAGAATGCAATCTGGTTGATATATTTATCGATTTCCTCCTCAGTCATACCTATACCATGGTCGCTGATAGTCAAGGTTCCAGCCTTCTCATCGAGAGAGACACGAACGGTTGCGTCGCCTATCTCGCCCTTGAAATCGCCCTGAGCTGCAAGAGTCTTCAACTTCTGTGTAGCATCTACGGCGTTTGAAACCATCTCGCGGAGGAAGATGTCGTGATCTGAATATAAGAATTTCTTGATGACAGGGAAAATGTTCTCTGTCGTTACACCAATATTACCTTTCTGTGCCATAATATAAAATGTTTTTATTCGTATTTACTTTATTATTGTTTGGCAAGGGGGCTAACAAATAGCGTGCCAAAATAAAAGCCCTCTTACCAAACAGAATAAAATAGCTGAAAAACATTTTATGATTCAGCGAAGCATTTTATGACTAAATGTCTCTTGGGAATCCCTTTGCCAAACCGCCTTCGCTTGTTTCCTTGTAAAGCGAAGGTAGGTCATGACCCGTCTGTCGCATTACTTCAACTACACGGTCGAAAGATACGGTATGATGGCCATCTGAGAAGGAAGCGTAGAGGTCTGCATCCAAAGCTCGGGCGGCAGCAAAGGCATTTCGCTCGATACAAGGAATCTGAACCAGTCCGCAAACCGGGTCGCAGGTCATTCCGAGATGATGCTCCAATCCCATTTCGGCAGCATATTCTACCTGAGCCGGACTGCCTCCGAAAAGCTGACAGGCTGCAGCCGAAGCCATGGCGCAGGCAACACCTACCTCGCCCTGGCAACCTACATCAGCACCACTGATAGAAGCATTCTGCTTTACGATGTTGCCCACCAATCCGGCTGTAGCCAAGGCTCTCAAGATGCGCTGTTCACTCATATCATGAGAAGTAAACATGTGGTAGAGTACTGCTGGCAATACACCACAGGCGCCACAGGTAGGAGCTGTAACGATGGTGCCACCCGAAGCATTCTCTTCGCTCACAGCCAGCGCATAAGCATAAACCAAGCCGCGGCTCTGCAGGGAAGCACGGTAGCCCTTCGCCTTTATATAATAGGTGGCAGCCTTACGCTGTAGCTTCAGCGGACCAGGCAAAACACCTTCATGGTCCAAACCATTCCTGATACTCTGCTTCATCGTTTGCCAAACCATATCGAGATAATCCCAGATATCTTCCGATTCGCATTTCTCAACATACTCCCAGAATGAGCGTCCGTTATCATAGCACCATTGCTTGATGTCGGCGAGCTTGTTCAGATCATAAACATCCTTGGCGCCCAGCTCTTCGTTGCCGGCAGTACCATCTGATATGGCTCCACCACCAATACTGTAAACGGTCCATTCATCAATAACATCGCCGTTCAGATCCTTGCCCACAAATTTCATTCCGTTGGGATGATAAGGCAGGAAAGTTTGTGGCTGCCAGATAATATTCACAGTTTTATGAGGTCTGAGCACTTCTTCTATTGCCACATCAGTCATGTGTCCCTTACCTGTAGCAGCCAGACTTCCATAGAGGGTTACTTCATAATAAGAAGCGTTAGGGCAACGCTCCAGAAAAAGTTTGGCTGCACGCTGTGGTCCCATCGTATGACTGCTCGATGGTCCCTTACCTATTCTATATAATTCCTTTAATGACTTCATTTTTCTCGTATTTAATATTATTATTATCGATTTTTCCCTTTTAATGGGCTCAGTTACTTATTTCTTCAGTTTACCATCCGAAAGTTACTTCATCTGCTTGGCTTTCAGGATGATGACATCCGTGAGAGGTCTGTCGTTGTTCGCCTTATCGGTAGCCACATTCTGAATTTTATCAACCACATCCATGCCTTCAAGCACCTCTCCGAATACAGTGTAGCCGTTGTCAAGGTGAGGAACACCACCATGCTTGATGTAGCCCTTCTGCAACTGTTCTGAAGGAATGGCGTAATACTTGCCGTCCCGTTTCAGTTTTTCTACATAATATTCCATCTGCCGTGGAGAAAAATTTCTGCCCCAGGTGATGTAGAAATCAGTAGACGCCGAAGCTTTGGCCGGATTTTCATCATCTCCTTCGCGAGCAGCACAGAGCTGTCCGCGCTTATGATAATATTTAGGATAGATGATTTCTGCCGGAACCGTATAGTTTACATCAAACTTCTGCGGCTTTTCCATGTTTACCTTTCTGCATGAATAATCGCCACCCTGAATCATGAAATTCTTGATGACACGCTGAAAGATGCAACCGTCATAATAGCCCGAATTGACAAGTTTCAGGAAATTATCCCGATGCTTGGGAGTATCGTTGTAGAGAGCCACGAGAATGTTGCCCATCGATGTTTCCAGCAACACCTGAGGGCAAGTTGGATCGTGCGGCGTTTCCCAGTCGAGCAGAGAATCGGGCTTAGACGCCACAACTTTTCCGGCGGGTTCTGATGTGTTCTGATTGCCTTCACTCTGAGCGAATGTCGTAGTAGGCACCGTAAGAAGAGCGAGTGTCAATAATCTGATGATCTTCTTCATATTTTTGTATAATTTTACATCTATTTATGTTATCGGATGCAAAGATAATGATTTTATTCTAAAAAATTGATTTTTTATGCGGGAAAAGTTCCTTTGTTTCATACATTCTTCATATCTTTGCAGCAGAAGACAGAAAATGCAATCAATTATGAAGAAAAAAATATATATTATCATCGCTTTTTGCACTTTCCTCACTACAGAAGCAAGTGCACAGCAACAGGTAAGCTTCGGACCATTGCACAGTCCGGACAGTCCGCGCGAAGAATGGTTGCTGCCTGGCGATACGGTTTACCAGGCAGGAAAACCTATGATTTATCAGGGAAAACCGGTGAAGAATGCATATATGACTCCTGCCCGACTATCAGATAAGAAAGAAAATCTCGGCAAAAACGGATTGTTGGGTGATGCTTCGTTAGACAGCACCTATTATAATAATCCCATCTCCAACCTTACCAACAGCTTGAGTTATCCGTTGGGCTATGGCTGGGGGCTGCACAAGGGATTGAATCTCTCGGTAGATCTTTCTGCCTTTGCCACATTCGGCAAGAATGTGCCTCACAGAGGTGGTTTCACTCAGACCATCGATGCAACCTACCTAACGCCACTCACCAAAGACAACAAACTTTGGTTGGCTCTGGGCACTTATATCAACAACGTAAACTATGGTGGAGACAGTTATCATGACGGTGGAGTCTACGGCATTCTGGGCTACCAGTTTAATGAGCATTGGGAGGCTTACGTTTACGGTCAGCTTAGTGTAGCCAACAATTACAATTCTCTCTACGGCCGTTATGGCGGTTATGGCTATGGTCCATACGGCTATTCGCCTTGGGGCTACGGAATGTATCCTTGGGGAATGGGAAGAGGAATCATGCCGGGTGGCTACGGAATGGGAGTACCTGGCGCCAACGTTTTAGGAGCCGGTGTAAGATACACTAATTCCCAAAAGACTTTCTCTATCGGCTTAAACGTAGAAGGAGTATGGTATGATAATAAGACGCCGTCCTATTTCAAGCAATACGACTATCCTGTGCCAAAGGCGCCTGAAAAGGATTAAGGAAAAGGATGGTTTTAACTTAAGAAAAAGATAAAGCATAAAAAGAAAGAGGTTCACTTTTCAATATAATCATATTGAAGTGAACCTCTAAGTTTATTCTGAAAAGAATCAGTTTACATAGAATTCTCTCTCTCCATGAGATTATACGCTATGAGTTTAGATTCTATTCAGCGAGAATCTGGACTATTCTTTCTGCTGAGCGGCCATCCCATCTGTCAGGAATGCCCGCTTTCTTCCATTCACCCTTCAGAAGTTTCTGCATAGATTGCTTCAGTAACTCCGGATCTTCAGCAACCAATTCGTTTGTACCCACCTTTACAGTTTCAATATGCTCAGTATAGCTGTTGAGCGTAATGCAAGGAACCCCATTGAAGGTAGCTTCTTCAGCCACATTACCCGAATCGGTAATCACACCTTTGGCGTGAGCTGTAAGATAAGCAAACGACAGATAATCGAGCGGCTGAACCACCTGGATTCCACTCTGATGATTACTCTCTTCCTGATAAGCCTTGAATGCGAGCACGAAGCCCAAGGCTTTACCTCGAAGCGGAGCAATTACCTTCACTCCAGCCTGGCGTGCCTCTTCATCTATGACAGAAATGAGCGATTTCATCTCATCAATGTTATTGACGATGGCCTTGCGGTTCAAGGTCAGAACCATATATTCGCCTTCTTTCAGATGAAACTCGTCCATGACTTCAGGACGCTGCATTTTAGACTGAAGGAAGCGGATATTGTCGATAAGCACATTTCCTACCATATAAACCTTAGACAATTCTGCACCTTCCTTATTGGCGATGCTGTTGTTAGAAATGCCTGCGGTAAAGAGGATATCTGACAAACCATCAATCACCAGACGGTTGATTTCCTTTGGCATAGTAATGTCAAAACTGCGGGTTCCGGCTGCAATATGAGCAAGCTGCACACCCTGCTTCTTGGTAACAATAGCCACGGCCATGGTTGAAGCCAGATCATCAACCACAATGACAACATCTGTAGCATTCTGCTGTAGATAGCGCTCAAACTGCCCCATCACCTGTCCGGTAAGTTCGTTCATGTTTGGACAGTCTACGCCGAGATAAGCATCAGGTTTCTGAATGCCTAAGTCATCGAAAAGAGAAGATTCCAATGTCGGGTCATCCTCTTTTCCTGTGTAAACCAACTGATAGCTGATTTCGTTACCAGCTTCCTGAGCATTACGAATTGCTCTAATTACGGGCGCAACCTTGATAAAGTTAGGTCTTGCACCTGCAACGATACAGATTTTCTTCATTTTTATCCTGTTTAATATTTTTACTTACTGAACTTGCAGTTTACTGATATTCAGAGTGCTTTATTTCTTGAGCCAATCTTGAGCCAAAGGGCATTATCCATTGACTCAGAGGTCTTTATCCCTTGAAAAGGTCTTTGATTCCTCCAATGGAACCCAAGAGATTGGTTGCCTCGTATGGCAGATAAACCACCTTGTTATCCTTACCCTGTGCTACTTCCTGCATCATGCTGATGTATTTCTGGGCCAGGAGATAGTTGGCTGGATTCGTACTCTGTCCTACAGCTTCCGTAATCTTCTGAATGGCAATAGCCTCGGCCTCAGCCTTACGGATGCGGGCAGTAGCCTCACCTTCTGCATTCAGGATAGCCTGCTGTTTGGCAGCCTCAGCCTTGTTCACGATGGCAGCCTTCTCACCTTCTGAGAGCAGACGTTGCTTTTCTTTCTCACCTTCAGAAGTCAGGATGGTAGCACGCTTGTTGCGTTCTGCCTGCATCTGCTTTTCCATCGCCTGGAGCACACTCTCAGGAGGTGTAATATCCTGCAACTCTACTCGGTTTACCTTGATTCCCCACTTATTGGTTGCATCATCCAAAACTGCACGGAGTTTGGTGTTAATCGTATCGCGGGAGGTAAGAGTCTGGTCAAGTTCCATCTCACCTATTATATTACGCAAGGTGGTTTGGGTCAGTTTCTCTATGGCGTTTGGCAGATTGTTGATTTCATACACACTCTTGAATGGGTCCACAATCTGGAAATAGAGCAACGCATTTATCTGCATCTGGATATTATCCTTAGTGATTACATTCTGACGGTCGAAATCGTAGACCTGTTCACGAAGGTCGATGCTGTTTGTATAAAGGTATCTTCCGTTTCTCATCGCCACAATATCCTTGGCATGGTCAATGAAAGGAATGATGATATTAATACCCGGCTTGAGCGTAGCAAAATATCGTCCGAGACGCTCTATGATTTTCGTCTCACTTTGAGGGATGATGACGATGGTTTTCTTAACCACTACGAGTGCAAGTGCTACTAGAGCCACCAGCACATAAATTCCTATGTTCATGATGTTTATACGATTAAGTGAATAATGTTGAATCTAAACTTTTCCTACCTAAACTTTTTCTACCTTGAGGATGATAGATTCGTGACCTAAGATTCGAACCTTATCGCCTACAGCAAGCGGTTCGGCAAGATGAGGAGCTTCCGCTTTCCAATCATCTCCATCCAGCTTCACTCTACCATATCCTCCGGCAGGAATCATCTCGGTCACTTCCCCTATCTGTCCTGCCAGCGCATCGGCGTTACTGCGGCGGTCTTCCCCACCCTTGTGTAGCGATTTCAGCAGATGCGGACGAACCAACCAGATGCTAAGCATAGAGCAGATAGCCCAAACCACTACCTGCACCCAGAAAGGTGCTCCTACTAATGCCACAGGAATGCTGATAAGCGCACCAATGGCAAAACAAGTAACATAGAAATCGCCGGAAGACAACTCTAAGATGAGGCAGATGAACATCACCGATGTCCATACCAGCCAAAGGTTATGAGATAAATACTCCATACTTAACTATTTTAATTTGATTCTTCAGATTCGAGAGATTCGAAAGAGAAGATGAATTCATTTCTTCAGATTCGAGAGATTCGGAAAATTCCTTATCTTCTGCGGGTTGTAGTCTTCTTTTTTCTACTGGTCTTCTTGGTTGTAGAAGTCTTGCTCGTAGAACCTACCTTATAAGTTGTCTGAGGCTTATAATACTTCAGCGCAGTAGGCATTTCCTTCTGCAAGGCAGCAATACGCTTGGCGTCTGAAGGGTGATCACTGAAAATATCGCTCTGATTGCTGCTTGAGCCCTGTGACATTCTCTTCCAGAAAGGAATGGCCTGCTGAGGATCGTAACCAGCCATGGCTGCGAAGATAAGCCCCATGTAATCTGCCTCGGTTTCATTATCACGGGAGTACTTCAGATTGCGGAATGAGAAATACTGTCCGGCAACTGCACTTGCCACATTACCTACACCATTACCTACTGTCTGGTTCAACACAGTTCCCAGGATGCTTGTACCGGTTTGCTGATTCTGCTGTTTGGTGAGCTGCTCAGCACTATGTTTAGCCACAGCATGAGCTATTTCGTGACCCAAGACGATTGCCAAACCGGTTTCATTCTGAGTGTAAGGCAAAAGTCCTTCATAAACCACGATTTTACCGCCAGGCATACAGAATGCATTGGCAGACTTATCTTGTACCAGGTTGAATTCCCATGAATAATTCTTCACATCGGCTTCAAATCCATTCTGCTTCAAATAGAGTTCAACAGCATTGGCAAGTTTTTTTCCTACCCGCTGAACCATAGCCGTATTGGCTGCATTGGTCGACTTCTTGGCAGAAGCCATGTACTTTGTGTATTCCTGATTAGACAGACTGAGAACCTGCTCATCGGATACAGAGATGCGATGAGTGCGACCGGTCAGAGGCACCGTCTGAGTAGTGCCGCAAGATGACAGCGCAAGGACTGCCACAACCGTCAAAACTAAAACCTTAAACTTTTTCATCTTAACTTACTTATGTATATAAAATATGTTTATTCATTAAGTTTATGTGCTGTTTGAAACACATTTTCTCTGCAAATATACTATTTCTAGTTGAAACCACCAAAGAAAAATGAGAAAAACATGAAATATAACCTAAAAATAACACAAGATAACTGACAAAAAAGGGGTGTACGAAAAAAAGATGGCAAAAAAATAAGGTGTGGCACAATCTTTGCAGTTTCGCAAAACCGTCAGACTGCCAGATGACAGCTGCCCGAGAAAGCAGCATTATCAGCAGACTGGGTTTAAGAAGTATAACATTAAAATATTTTAATATGAACGCAAAGAAGGAAGTGCCTGTATTGCTCTTGACAGGCTACCTGGGTAGTGGAAAGACAACCCTTCTCAACAAGATTTTAGCTAACGAAAAAGGTATTAAGTTTGCCGTCATCGTCAACGATATTGGTGAAGTCAATATTGATGCAGCCCTGATAGAAAAAGGTGGCGTAGTAGGTCAGAAAGATGATTCGCTCGTTTCTCTCCAGAATGGTTGCATCTGCTGCACATTGAAGATGGACCTGGTAGAACAGCTCAAGGAAATCGTAGACATGAAGCGTTTCGATTACATTGTCATCGAGGCTTCCGGAATCTGCGAGCCTGCTCCTATTGCACAGACCATCTGCTCTATCCCATCCCTCGGTCCTCAGTACATCGAGAATGGCATTCTGCGCCTTGACAGCATCGTTACCGTAGTAGATGCTTTGCGCATGAAGGATGAATTCTCCAACGGCAGCGACCTGATGAAGAAGAATATGGATGAGGAAGATCTGGCTTCGCTCGTCATCCAGCAGATTGAGTTCTGCAACATCATTCTCCTGAACAAAGCAGCTGAGGTTGAGCCTAAGGAACTGGAGCACCTGAAGCAGATTATCCGTGCCATCCAGCCTAAGGCAGAAATCTTTGAATGCAACTATGGTGACGTTGACTTGAATCTGATTGTCAACACTAAGAAGTTTGATTGGGAAACCGTATCCACTTCAGCCGGTTGGATTCAGGAAATTGAATCAGAAAGAAACGAAGAGCATGAAGAAGATGATGAAGAAGAAGCACATGAACATCATCACCATCATGACGAGGAAGACGAACATGAGCATCATCATCATGACCACGATGACCATGACCACGATCATGACGAGCATGAACATCATCATCATCACCATCATCACGACCATGATCATGATCATGAAGGCGGAGAAGTTGAGGAATACGGAATCGGTACCTTCGTTTACTATCGTCGCAAACCTTTCGACCTGGGTCTCTTCGATGATTTCGTAGCAAGAAAATGGCCTAGAGACGTGGTTCGCGCCAAGGGAATCTGCTATTTCGATGATGAGCGCGACATGTGCTACGTGTTCGAACAGGCTGGCAAGCAGAAGACTGTAAAGCAGGCTGGTCAATGGTTGGCTACCATGCCGAAAGACGAACTCGCCCAGGTCTTGATGAATAACCCACAGCTGCAGAAGGAATGGGATCAGGAATTGGGCGACCGCATGATAAAAATCGTATTCATCGGTCAGCATATCAAGGAACAGAAAGATGCTATCATTGCTGAGCTCGACAAATGTCTGGCATAAAACAGATTAAAGAAGTAGACAAGCAGAACAGAAGTCTATCTTCAGAACAAATATTGCAGAATCTTATTCTGCCCAGTTCTTAGCAAAAAGCAAAGGAAAAATAGCTCAAAATGAGCAGGAAACAAGAAAAACGGAGGAAAACGAACAAAAAAGTGAAGTTTTTCCTCCGTTTTTTAGTTTAATTCGTTTTTTTTTGTTAATTTTGCACCCGAATAATAAAAGCGTAATAAATATGAAGACAAACTTCAGACCGGCGTATATAAAGGACTTTGCTGCTTGCTGGAAAGTCATCGACCAGGCTCGCCAAAGTATGATAGAATCGGGACGTCACCAATGGACTGAGGAATATCCATCAGAAAAAGACATCAGAAAAGACATAGAAAATGGCAACGCCTTCGTTCTGACAGTAAACGAAGAGGTGGTTGTCTATGGAGCAGTCATATTGAATGGTGAACCCAAATATAAGAAATTATTAGGTAACTGGATTACTGATGGCGATTATTATGTAATACATCGCTTTGCCACGTTGCCTAGTTTCCAGCGTGAAGGTTTGGCGCGTATTTTCATCAGTAAGGTGAACAGCATGTGCGAGGTAGAAAAAATACCTAGCATCAAGGTTGACACCAACTTTGACAATACGCCGATGATTAACCTTCTGTCTTCGATGGGTTTCTGCATCTGCGGACGTGTAAACTATGGAGGAAACAGAGGTCAGCGTTTTGCCTTTGAAAAACTCTCCATAGCCATGGAACCTGCAGAATAATTTCTGACCATCGAAAAACACAACATTTGATTAATATCCTCAAACATTCATTATGGAAGAGAAACTATTGCAGATGAAGAGCTTGGTTGAAAGACTCAACCAAGCTTCGGATAGTTATTATAACGGAAAAGGCGAACTCATGACCGACTATGAGTGGGACGCCCTTTTCGACCAGCTCAAGAGATTGGAAGAGGAAACAGGCGAAATTCTGCCTGACTCCCCTACTAATCGTGTGTCAGAAGATTCTATCGTAGGAAAGAAAGAGGAGCATGAATTTGCCGCCCTCTCTCTGGCAAAGACCAAACAGGTAAGTGATCTTGTAAAATGGGCAGAAGACCGCCCAATCTGGATTTCATGGAAACTGGACGGACTGACCCTCGTAGTAACCTACGACGGCGGAAAACTCACCAAAATCGTTACCCGCGGTAACGGACACATCGGCACCAACATTACCCACTTGGCGCCAGCCATTTCAGGCATTCCTGCTGCCATTTCAGAGAAAGGACATCTTGTAGTAAGAGGAGAAGCCGTCATTTCGTATACTGATTTCGAACAGTTCATCATCGAAAGCGAAGGCGATTACGCCAATCCACGAAACCTCGCTTCAGGCTCACTCACGCTGAAGGATATTGAAGTGGTGAAGCAGCGCCACATCCAATGGATTCCGTTCACCCTGGTTTATACTGAGCGGGAACTTACCTCATGGGGCGAACGCATGCAGATGCTGAAAGACCTGGGAATGAATCCTGTAGAACGTGAGCGTATTGACCACCCTACCACAGAAAATATCCAGCAGGAAATAGACAAGTTTACGGAGAAGGTGACAAGCAAGAAGAATCCTTTCCCGGTAGACGGACTGGTGATTTGCTACGATGATACGGCTTATGCAGCTACGGGGTCGGTTACAGGTCACCACGCTACGAGGGCAGGATTTGCCTTTAAATGGCAAGATGAACATGCTGACACCGTACTCGACCACATCGAATGGTCGTGCGCAGCCAGCACCATCACGCCTGTAGCTGTTTTCAAACCGGTAGAACTTGAAGGAACCACCGTGCAGCGTGCCTCGCTCTGCAATGTAAGCGAATGCGAGCGTCTGGGCATTGGCGACAAGGGAACCAGACTGCAGGTCATCAAGGCCAATAAGATTATCCCGAAGGTAATCAATATTACAGAGGTTGTGGGGAGTTTTGTCATTCCCGCCGAATGTCCGGTTTGCCATGCGCCAGCTGTAGTGCGCGAGAGTGAGAGCGGCACCAAGACTCTCCATTGCACCAATGCAGCCTGCCCAGCCAAACAACTTAAGAAATTTGCCCGCTTCGTCAGCAAGGAAGGAATCAATATTGACGGAATCTCAGAACAGACTGTCTGGAAATTCATCAATCATGGTTTTATCAGGGAATATGCTGATTTCTACAAACTGAAGAATTATGCGTTCGAGATTTCCTGTTTCGAAGGATTTGGCAAGAAGAGCGTAAGCAATCTTCTGGAGAGTGTTGAGAAGAGCCGCCATACTGATGGCCGTCATCTGCTCTACGCCTTGAATATTCCGCTCTGCGGCAGCGATGTGGCTAAAAAACTGCTCAGCCGTTACAAGGTGAAGGAACTGATAGAAACGGCGCGCCTGAGCATGTTCGATGATGAGTTTGCAAGCATTGATGGTATTGGACCTGAAAAGAGTGCCAAGTTTATCGCCTGGTTCAAGGATGATGTTCATTTCCAGCATGTGCAGCATCTGCTGTCCGAGCTGATTATCGAGGAGCAGGAGCCTGTAGAAACGGGAAACAAATGTCAGGGACTGACTTTCGTCGTAACCGGAGATTTGCATCATTACAAGAACCGCAACGAGCTGAAGGCTTATATTGAAAGCCAGGGCGGCAAGGTTACGGGAAGTGTGAGCAAGAGTACTAACTTCCTGATTAACAACGATGCAGCTTCGCAGAGTTCGAAGAACAAGAAAGCACATGAACTCAATATTCCAATCATTACTGAGGATGAGTTCATTGAAAAGTTTCAGGAGTAAACAAGTGAATTAAGCGAAATAAAAAGCGAAAGCCAGATTCCGGATTACGGACTTGGCTTTCGCTTTTCTAGTTTTAAGAACCTGCAAATTCTCTGTTATTATTCTCCCAGGAACTGACCCATGAAGAGAATGGCGCCACTGTTACGTTCTGTAATGAAATAAACGAATGGACGGTTGGCATGAAATTCTACACGCTTCATCTCGTGAGGACCCAGTGAGGTCAGCATCACAGCAGCTGTTACGGCAGCAGCCTTTGTTCCACGCTCGCTTACCTCAATCTTTGCCTTCTGCAACATCTTCGATACGTAGAAGCTGCCATTGGCAAAACGGCTGAAATCTGCCGTGCCTGACTGGAAGATGCTTGGAGCTCCCAATTTACTGATAATCTGGTTGAGCGACAAATCCATCTCTGTGGTAAACTTTGGGAATTTTAAATCTACCTGGCAACGGTCCATGTCATTACTCAACTTCTGAAGTTTATCAGCATCCATCTCCTTCATCATCTCGCTGATGCTCTTGCCAGCCTTAGGAAGAAGAACGGTCATCTGATAACTTCCATTTCCGTATGGCAGCTCTACAGCCTGCAACATATCATTTTCAGTATAGGCAAACTTCTTGTTCTGGTGCATCATGTTCACCTTCTTAATATCGCGGGTGTAACCGCTGAAGTTCTCGAGGTGGGTATTCTTCGCATCAAACTTCTCCTGCCAGATTCCATTAAAATAAATAGCATTCAGGAGGTAAGAAACGGCTGCAGGGTCTACCTGGTCGATGATGCTAGGAATCATTCCTTTAGTCTGCTTCTTGCACCAGTCATTAATGCGAGTGGCAGATTTAGAATTGGTAAAGTCCATGTTCTCCACACCAGCCTGATAAGAATCGGCCACGGTACGAGCGAAATCGCTGTTCAATGTGAAATTCTTGTTGATAGCGATAAAGTTGGCAATGTTTACGGTTGTCTGCTTGTCGAGCTTGCCAGCCGAAAGCATCAGCGCCTTATAACAGTCGTTGAGGTCCTTCACGCTCACGCCCTCGCAACCGATTGCCTTCAGAATCTCCTGCTGAGTCTTGCCGTCGGCACCATTCGTAAGCATTCCCATCAGATAGGCGATGCTCATTGGCGAAACCACCTCAGAATCCATGCCGCTAATCTGCTGATAGAGTTTGAAAGCGAAATCGTTGTTCTTCTTCACGATGTTCTGCTGAGCCTCTGAGAGGACAAGATAACCCTCGTCCATTTCCTCATCTGCCGACGGACGGGCAGCCTCTGCCTCTGTTATCTTCTCAGCTTTTGTTACGTTCTCATTCTGTGCATTCTTGCTAGAGCTGCAAGAAGTCATTGCCATTGCAGCTGAAGCTAAAATAGCTGCACTAAATACTTTCTTGTTCATATTTCTCTAATTTATTGGTTCATTTTACTGACTCAACGCTCCTGAACCCAAAGGGACTGTTCCTCTTTAAAAAGGCAGTTCCCGAATCAGAATCTGAATCGTGAGTTCTGAAGATAAAATGAAAAATCGGCTAATCCTTGCACGGGAAAAGCCGATTTTACTATTTCTTAACAAAAACATCTATGTTCTTTACAAAAAAATCAATGCAGCGGTGCCTCTTCCGAAGGTCTGCCAGGCTTTATTCTGAGATGATATCTGTTTCCATCATATTCCACGCGCATGATGTTCGTCCTATTGGTCTTCATCTCATCGCTCGAATTAGCCACAAGATGTTCGTAGAGATCGATTGCCACATGACCCATCGTTCTGCGCAGATTGATTTCAATGCAAGGAACCACGCCCAGTCCGGTTCTGTTTACGTCCTCACCTTCCTGATTCAGCACAGCCTCGCAGAATTCATCCTTCTCCCCTTTCGTGCAGATCATCATGTCAACGCCGAACGGACCACTGTAAATATCCTTCAGCGCCGGCTCCATTACCTCGATGATGCGCTGTCTGATTCCGGCAAGCTGCGCCTCGCTAATGAGCGGTTTCATCATTTCCACCTTATCATCTTCAGAGCAGAGCACATTGCCCGAATAGGCATTCTTGATCGTATCGAATAGCGAAAGACCGCGATAGAGCGCCTTGCCATCTTTCATTTCAAACTCCATGGCGAAATCTCTCACCTTATTATATAGGGGTTCTACGGTTACGCCGCCCTGATGATAAATCATGTTTGCCACCCATCTTTCGAAGGTAGGATAATCTCCGGCAGTCCTGAAGTCCTCAGCACTTACATATTTCACTCCCCTCCCGCTACTGCTCCAAGGAGCCTTGACAACAGCTTTGCCGTGCTGGAGAATGAGCTCTTTGACGCGGGCCGTCTCAGTAACATATTCCACGCCACGCTGCAGATGAAGGGCAGCCCATTGCCTGCTGCTCACCTCGCGTACCTTATTTAATACAGCATCAGGCGGCAACATAATCTCCGGTATTCCCAAACGCTCCAACTCACCTTTCAGCGACAGGTTCCATCCCCAGGGATGAACACTGTCCAGAAATTCAGTCTTGAGCAGATGCTTCAGCTGAGGCTTGGTGATGAACTCAACCTTGCTGTTCAGTTCTGCCCCAAAATGGCGCACCCTGTTCTTCGCAAAATCAATATCATCCACAAGTACGAGGTCGCCCTCTTCCGCCCAAAGAGCCGGAATGAAAGCAAGATCACTTCTAAGTTGTCTACCCGCATGAGGCGCGGTGAACTGTTTCAGATTTGCAGCCAAAGCCAAATCATGTTCTGGATTGAAAATATGTAACTTCATGGTGCAAAGATATAAAGAAAAGTGCAAAAAAGGGCAGAAAATCCCCATTTTTACTTAGACAAGTGCTAAATAATGAAAAAAAAGTTACTTTTTGCTATCTAGAGTTTGCAAATTAGAAATATTTAATTACCTTTGCATCGTAAAAACAATTAGAAACGATATAAACTCATGGAAGAAGCATTCTTCAGAACACATACATACCTCGTAGAGCATACGGACGCACCAGTAAGACGCACTCTGATGGACGAAATCGACTGGAGCGACCGTTTGATTGGCATAAAGGGAACACGCGGTGTAGGAAAGTCTACATTCCTCCTTCAATATGCCAAGGAGCACTTTGGCCCTACTGACCGCAAGTGCCTGTATGTGAATATGAACAATTTCTATTTTCAAAGCAGAGGAATCGCAGATTTTGCAGGTGACTTTGTTCGTCACGGCGGCAGAACCCTTCTCATCGACCAGGTCTTCAAGCAGTCGGACTGGAGCAAGGAGCTGCGCAAATGCTACGACCTCTATCCAGAGTTAAGAATCGTGTTCACAGGTTCCAGCGTGATGAGACTGAAGGAAGAGAATCCTGAGCTCAATGGAATCGTGAAAAGCTATAATTTGCGAGGCTTCTCTTTCAGAGAGTTTATCAACCTGCAGACTGGCAACAGTTTCAAGCCATATACACTCGATGAAATCTTGCGCAATCACGAGCACATCATCAAGCAGATACTGCCTAAGGTGAGCCCGATGAAATACTTCCAGGACTACTTGCATCATGGATTCTATCCATTCTTCCTGGAGAACCGCAACTTCACAGAGAATCTACTAAAGACAATGAACATGATGACCGAGGTAGACATCCTCCTCATCAAGCAAATCGAACTGAAATATCTCACCAAGATCAAGCGGCTCTTCTATCAGCTAGCTGTAGAAGGTGCCAAGGCTCCCAACGTGAGCCAGCTTGCCGAAGAGATCAACACCAGCAGAGCTACGGTAATGAACTACATCAAGTATCTTGCTGATGCGCGACTCATCAACATGATTTACCCTACCGGGCAGGAGTTCCCAAAGAAACCATCCAAGGTGATGATGCACAACTCCAACCTGATGTACGCCATCTATCCTATCAAGATAGACAAGCAGGAGGTGATGGAAACATTCTTCGTCAACTCGGTCTGGAAAGACCACAAGGTAAGCCAGACCGGCAAGGACCACTACTTCATTGTAGATGGTGAGAAGAAGTTCAGAATCTGCGATGCGCAATCTCCAAACAAGGTGCGCAACAATCCCGACATCATCTACGCCCGATACAATACCGAGGTAGGCAAGGACAACAGGATTCCGTTATGGCTTCTGGGTTTCCTATATTAGGGAATGTTGAATGTGGAGTGTTGAATGTTGAATTGCCTAACGGCATCAGCATGAAGACACATAAGGGCGCAAGCCTAACTCAACACTCAACATTCAACACTCAACATTAGAATAAGAACATTAGAATAAGAATGAATTAAATACAAAACATTTTTAATATTTTATCTAAAAGTAAAATGGCTAAAGAGAAAAAATTTATCACTTGTGATGGTAACACAGCTGCCGCACACGTAAGCTACATGTTTACTGAGGTTGCTGCTATCTACCCTATTACTCCATCATCACCAATGGCGGAGCATGTAGATGAATGGGCTGCCAAAGGTCGTAAGAACCTTTTCGGTCAGCGAGTTTCTATCCAGGAAATGGAATCAGAGGCTGGTGCTGCCGGTGCAGTTCACGGTTCTCTCCAGGCTGGTGCCTTGACTTCAACTTACACTGCTTCTCAGGGTTTGTTGCTGATGATTCCTAACATGTACAAGATTGCTGGTGAGTTGCTCCCTTGCGTGTTCAACGTATCAGCTCGTACATTGGCTTCTCACTCACTTTGTATCTTCGGTGACCACCAGGACGTAATGGCTTGCCGCCAGACAGGTTTCGCTATGTTCTGCTCAGGTTCTGTTCAGGAGGTTATGGACCTCTCTGCAGTTCCTCACTTGGCTACATTGGAGACAAAGGTTCCTTTCATTAACTTCTTCGACGGTTTCCGTACTTCTCACGAGTACCACAAGATCGAGGAGATGGATATGGAAGACATCCGTCCATTGGTTAAGGAAGAGTTCATCGAGGACTTCCGTAACCGTGCTTTGACTCCTGAGCGTCCTGTTACTCGCGGTACAGCTGAGAACCCAGAGACATTCTTCACTCACCGTGAGGCTTGCAACACTTACTACGATGCAATCCCTGAGGTAGTAGAGAAGTACTGCCAGGAGATGACTAAGATTACTGGTCGTGAGTATCACCTCTTCAACTACTATGGTGCTGAGGATGCTGAGAACATCATCATTCTGATGGGTTCTGCTACAGAGCCAGCTCGCGAGGCTATCGACTACTTGAACAAGCAGGGCAAGAAGGTTGGTATGGTTGCAGTTCACCTCTTCCGTCCATTCTCTGTTGACTTCTTGAAGAAGACTATCCCAGCTACCGTTAAGCGCATCGCTGTTCTCGACCGTACTAAGGAGCCAGGTGCAGAGGGTGAGCCATTGTACCTCGACGTTAAGTCAGCTCTCTACGACGACGAGCGCAAGCCATTGATCGTTGGCGGTCGCTACGGTCTCGGTTCTTCTGATACAACTCCAGCTAAGATTGTTGCTGTATTCAAGAACCTCGAGTTGCCACAGCCAAAGAACCACTTCACTGTAGGTATCGTTGATGACGTTACATTCACTTCTCTCCCAGAAGAGGAGGAAATCCCAATGGGTGGCGACGACTTGTTCGAGGCTAAGTTCTACGGTTTGGGTGCTGACGGTACTGTTGGTGCTAACAAGAACTCAGTTCAGATTATCGGTAACAATACTAACAAGTATTGCCAGGCATACTTCTCTTACGACTCTAAGAAGTCTGGTGGTTTCACCTGCTCTCACTTGCGTTTCGGCGACAGCCCTATCCACAGTGCTTATCAGGTAAATACTCCTAACTTCGTAGCTTGCCACGTACAGGCTTACCTCCACATGTACGATGTAACTCGTGGTTTGCGTAAGAACGGTTTCTTCCTGTTGAACACTATCTTCGACGGTGAGGAGTTGGTTAACTTCATCCCTAACAAGGTAAAGCGTTACTTCGCTCAGAACAACATCACTGTTTACTATATCAACGCAACTAAGATTGCTCAGGAGATTGGTCTCGGTAACCGTACCAACACCATCCTCCAGTCTGCATTCTTCCGTATCACAAAGGTTATTCCTTTGGATCTCGCTGTAGAGCAGATGAAGGCATTCATCGTTAAGTCTTACTCTAAGAAGGGTCAGGACGTTGTTGACAAGAACTTCGGCGCTGTTGACCGCGGTGGTGAGTACAAGCAGTTGACAGTAGATCCAGCTTGGGCTAACCTCGCTGACGATGAGGCTAAGGAGGATAACGCTCCAGCATTCGTTAAGGAGCTCGTTCGTCCTATCAACGGCCAGGCAGGTGACCTCTTGAAGGTTTCTGACTTCGTTAAGCACAACACAGTTGACGGTACATGGCAGAACGGTACTGCAGCATTCGAGAAGCGTGGTGTTGAGGCATTCGTACCAGTATGGAACGTTGAGAACTGTATCCAGTGTAACAAGTGTTCATTCGTTTGTCCTCACGCAGCTATCCGTCCATTCGTATTGACCGATGAGGAGCTCGCAGGCATCGAGGGTCTCCAGACTCAGGATGTTAAGGCACCTAAGGCTATGGCTGGAATGCACTTCCGCATCGAGACTTCAGTACTCGACTGTCTTGGTTGTGGTAACTGTGCTGACGTCTGCCCAGGTAAGAAGGGTGAGAAGGCGTTGACAATGGTTCCATTCAACGTAGACGCAGAGGATATGGTCAAGGAAGCAGCTAACTGGGAGTACCTCGTACACAAGGTAGCTTCTAAGCAGGATCTCGTAGACATCAAGCAGAGCCCTAAGAACTCTCAGTTCGCTCAGCCATTGTTCGAGTTCTCTGGTGCTTGCTCTGGTTGTGGTGAGACTCCATACGTTAAGTTGATTTCTCAGCTCTTCGGTGATCGTCAGATGATTGCTAACGCTACTGGTTGTTCTTCTATCTACTCAGCTTCTATCCCATCTACTCCATATACAAAGAACGCTAAGGGTCAGGGTCCTGCATTCGACAACTCATTGTTCGAGGACTTCTGCGAGTTCGGTCTCGGTATGGTAATGGGTAACAAGAAGATGAAGGAGCGCATTGCTCACTTGCTCGAGGAGGCTAAGGCTAGCGAGAAGGTTTCTGCTGAGTTCGTAGCTGCTGCTGACAAGTGGATTGCTAACATGAACGATTCTGAGGGTTCTAAGGAGGCTGCTGCAGAGTTGAAGCCTCTCATCGCTGCCTGCGCTGAGAAGGGCTGCCCTATCTGCAAGGAGCTCAAGACTTTGGATCACTACCTCGTTAAGCGTTCACAGTGGATCATCGGTGGTGACGGTGCTTCTTATGATATCGGTTACGGTGGTCTCGACCACGTATTGGCTTCTGGTGAGGATGTTAACATCCTGGTACTCGATACTGAGGTTTACTCTAACACTGGTGGTCAGTCTTCTAAGTCTACTCCACTCGGTGCTATCGCACAGTTCGCTGCTCAGGGTAAGCGTATCCGTAAGAAGGATCTCGGTTTGATGCAGACTACATACGGTTACATCTACGTAGCTCAGGTAGCTATGGGTGCTGACAATGCTCAGACATTGAAGGCTATCCGTGAGGCTGAGGCTTATCCAGGTCCATCACTCATCATCGCTTACGCACCATGTATCAACCACGGTTTGAAGCGTAAGGGCGGTATGGGTCGTTCACAGCACGAGGAAGAGTTGGCTGTTGAGTGCGGTTACTGGCACTTGTGGCGTTACAACCCACTGTTGGCTGATGAGGGTAAGAACCCATTCACACTCGACTCTAAGGCTCCTAACTGGGAGAACTTCCGCGACTTCCTGCTCGGTGAGGTTCGTTACCTCTCTGTACAGAAGGCATTCCCTAAGGAGGCTGATGAGCTCTTCTCTCAGGCAGAGAAGATGGCTAAGCTCCGTTACCAGACTTACGTTCGTAAGAGCCAGGAGGACTGGAGCGAGCAGATCTAATCTAGCGATATTTCAATAGGTTAAATATATCATCTCCGAAGACCTTGGTTGCGTTCTGCAATCAAGGTCTTTTTTGTTTAAAAATGCTCCATATTCATGTAAAAATTGGAAATAAGTGATGAAACATAGGGAAAAATCGTGATTTTGGGATTGAGTTCTTTTGGGGCAATTCAGAATACTTTTGTTAAGAAAACAGAACATTCACATGTGGTATAAGACGGGCTGAAAGCCCAAAAGCTCTTAGCCCAGGGCATCGCCCTGGGTATAATGTAATCAATAAGCCGCCCTGTAAGGGCAAAAGCTTTGTTTATCGCTTGGTTCTTTAAAGCTTTTGCCCTTACAGGGCGATGGGTTTGCGTTCATAATTACCCAGGGCGATGCCCTGGGCTATGAGCTTCTGCCCTTTCAGGGCGTATTGGGTAATTTCAACCGTACAGATCGAACCATTATGGATTTTTAATCCGCTAAAAGAAACTGAGCAAGAAGCGCAATCAGTCTGAGTAATGTAAATTATCCTTACCTACCCAAAACAGAAACCAAAAGAGGCAAAAATCAGTGCTTTTTAGTGATTTTTCGAAGAAAAAAAGCAAAATATGAGGGGTAGGATGATGTTTTACCCCCTCTACTAAGAGTGAAAAATGCACCTCCTCGGACTTCAAAACCCTATCGATTTTTGATATTTTTGACCGAAACAAAAGCGAAACAAAAGGTAAATAGAGGACATTAGAGTACGAATAAGGCATAATCATATAGTGACAGATATAGATTAGGTTACACCAATGCTATTGAAGTAATTCTATATATAAATTATGTATAGTGCTAACAACTAACACTTTAGCATATCTCACCTTTCATCATTTCACATATTCTCAAATATTATAATCCGGTCATTTCCGGTCATGGTCATTTTCGGTCATTTTTATTTCGGGGGAGAAAATGGTCACCTATAGTATAATATAAATAATATTTATATTTACTATAGCTCAAAATGACCAAACTCTTTTTTGAAAATGACCGAAAATGACCATGACCGAAAATGACCGCTGCCACTCTGGTTCTTAATCCCACCATTCACCCCCATTTCCGTTAACCTGTAACAAAGTTCAGCTAGAAAGCCAATAGAAATCAGTATCAATCAATCACTTACACTACTTCTCCGAAAGAAAGTCAGGGTAAAAGCTTGCATTCTGCCCAAAAATGTTGTATCTTTGCACCGGCAATCGAAAGAACAGCCTTTTGCACCTTGCTCAGGTCTTCTCTTAAGACCAACACGGGTCATAAATGATGGCAGGCGCTGGTCATCAATGAAGACCACGAAAACGGCAGGAACGGGGCGTTCTGGGGAGTTGCTTAAAGAAACAAAAAATTGAACAAGAAGAAAATAATATGATTACAGTTGATGGATTGACCGTAGAATTTGGCGGCACCACCCTATTCAAAGACATTTCCTTCCAGATCAACGAGAAGGACCGTATAGCCCTGATGGGAAAGAATGGCGCAGGAAAGAGCACATTGCTCAAGATCATCGCCGGTGTGAGAAATGCTACTCGTGGCACCGTTTCCGCTCCCAAGGATTGCGTCATCGCCTATCTGCCTCAGCATCTGATGACCGAAGACGGCAGAACCGTATTCGAGGAAACCTGTCAGGCGTTTGCCCATCTGCACGAAATGCAGGCTGAGATTGACCGCATCAACAACGAACTCACCACCCGTACCGATTACGACAGCGATGATTACATGCAGCTCATTGAGAAAGTATCCTCTCTCTCAGAGAAATTCTACGCCATCGACATGACTCATTTCGAGGAAGATGTAGAGAAGACGCTGCTCGGTCTCGGTTTCGAACGCTCTGATTTCAACCGCCCTACAAGCGAGTTTTCGGGAGGATGGAGAATGAGGATTGAGCTGGCAAAACTGCTCTTGAAATCGCCAGACGTACTGCTGCTCGATGAGCCAACCAATCATCTCGACATCGAATCTATCGGCTGGCTCGAAGACTTTATCATCAACAGTTCGAAAGCAGTAGTTGTCATCAGCCACGACCGAAAATTCGTTGACGACATTACAACAAGAACCATCGAAGTAACCATGGGGCGCATCTACGACTACAAAGCCACTTACAGCCAATATCTGGAACTGCGCAAGGAACGCCGCGAACAGCAGATGAAGAAATATGAGGAACAGCAGAAGATGATTGCTGAAACCAAGGACTTTATAGAACGCTTCAAAGGCACTTATTCTAAAACCTTCCAGGTGCAGAGCCGCGTGAAGATGCTAGAGAAACTGGAACTTATCGAAGTGGATGAAGAAGATACAAGTCGCCTTCGACTCAAGTTCCCGCCGAGCCCACGAAGCGGTGCTTATCCGGTTCAGATGAGCGATGTGGCGATGTCGTTTGATGGCAAGAATATTTTCAGCGGCGTGAATCTTACCGTAGAAAGAGGCGACAAGATTGCCTTCGTGGGAAGAAACGGAGAGGGTAAGTCAACGCTTGTGAAATGTATCATGGGGCAGCTTCAGAACGAAGGAAAATTGGAATTGGGACATAATGTGCAGATAGGTTATTTCGCCCAGAACCAGGCTTCTCTGCTCGATGGCGAACTTACCGTATTCCAGACCATTGATGATGTTGCCAAAGGTGAAATCCGCAACAAGATACGCGATTTGCTCGGAGCATTCATGTTTGGCGGAGAGGATTCTACCAAGAAGGTGAAAGTATTGTCGGGAGGTGAGCGCACCCGCCTTGCCATTCTCAAACTGCTGCTGGAGCCGGTGAATCTGCTGATTCTCGATGAGCCTACCAACCACCTTGACCTGAAGACCAAGGATGTGCTGAAACAGGCCTTGCTCGATTTCGACGGAACGCTCATCGTGGTTAGTCACGACCGTGATTTCCTCGATGGTCTTGTCAGCAAGGTTTATGAGTTCGGTCATGGTCGCGTCCGCGAACATCTCTGCGGCATTTACGAATTCCTGGAATCGAAGAAGATGGAAAATCTTCAGGAACTGGAGAAGAAACAATAACCCCTATTCTATTGTTTTCTTATCAAAAAATATTTCAAGCATAAAACAAAAAGTCCTGATGTTTCAAACAAACGAAACATCAGGACTTTATTTTTTCTATCTATTCGGAAAAAACATTCCCGAAAAATTCTATTCGGAAAAATTTCCTTCCGGAATTACCAAAGCTCCAGGCGCTGGTTCTTAGGAATGAACAGCTTGTCGCCCTGCTTTACACCAAATGCCTCATACCATGCATCGATGTGAGGAAGCGCACCATCAACACGCCACTTGCCGAGAGAATGAGGATCATTCTTTACGCGGTTGCGGATTTCCTTATCAGTAATGTTCTGTCCCCAAACACCTGCATAGGCGAGGAAGAAACGCTGGTCAGGAGTGAAACCATCCTTGTTCTTCAATGGCTTCTTAGCTGTAGCATTCTTGAAGGCATTGTATGAAACCATCAAACCACCATGGTCGGCAAGGTTCTCGCCGAGGGTGAAACGGCCGTTGGCATTCAGATCAGGCAACACCTTGATGTTGCTGAAGAAATCAGCATACATATCAGCACGCTTGTTGAAACCTTCTGCATCAGCAGGAGTCCACCAGTCCTTCAGATTACCGCTAGCATCATACTGACGACCCTGATCATCGAATCCGTGAGTCATCTCATGACCGATTACTACGCCGATAGCACCATAGTTGAATGCAGCATCAGCCTTAGGATCGAAGAAAGGATACTGGAGAATACCAGCTGGGAAGCAGATCTCGTTGGTAGTAGGATTATAGTAAGCATTCACGGTCTGAGGAGTCATGTACCACTCATCCTTATCTACTGGCTTTCCTGCCTTCTTTGCAATCTCCTTATCGTTGGCAAACTTGCGGCAAGCCAACACGTTCTCATAATAGCTCTTAGATGGGTCGATGCTGAGCTTGCTGAAATCAGTCCACTTGTTAGGATAACCAATCTTTACATAGAACTTGTCGAGCTTGTTGTGCGCAGCTTTCTTTGTTACATCGCTCATCCAGGTCTGAGCATCGATACGCTGACCGAGGCTGATCTGAAGATTCTTCACGAGTGTCTCCATCATCTTCTTAGAGCTTTCTGGGAAATAGCGCTTGCAGTAGATGCGACCAAGCGCCTCGCCCAACTGAGCCTCTACCTGAGTAGTAGCGCGCTTCCAAAGAGGATAATCCTCCTTACGGCCACTCATAGTCTTGCCGAAGAATTCGAAACGGGCTTCGCGAATCTCATCGCTGAGGTAAGAAGCAGAACTATTAATGATGTCCCACTCCATCAAAGCCTTCAATGTGCCTGCACATTCTGCAGCTGCCACCTTGTCATAACCGGCGAAGAAAGCAGGCTGACCTACGATCATCTCCTTGAGATTTTCGCTCTTGATTCCCTCGGCGTTGGCAAGTGCCTCGAGAGGAATGTTAGGATAATTCTCCTTAAATTCTGCCAAGGTCATCTTGTTGTAGTTGGCCTGAGGATCACGAAGTTCGGTACGGCTCTTTGAGAAAGTAGCGAGCGTTGTTTCGTGAAGGAATACGGCAGAAGCCTTCTTGGCAGCTTCATCAGCAGAGAAACCATAGAGCTGGAACATCTTGCTGAGGTAAGTCTTATAAGCCTCACGGATAGCTACAGTTGCAGCATCGTTGTTGAGGTAATAATCCTTTGCACCGAGAGTAAGACCGCCCTGCATCAGGATGTAGATGTTCATGGCTACGTTCTTCTCATCGGCATCGAAACCTGAGACATAGCCCAAACCGAGACCCATCCATGCATACTTAACCTGAAGCTTCTGAAGCTCCTCCTTGGTCTTGGCAGCTTCAATCTCATCCAACAGAGGCTTTACTGGAGCGATTCCAGCCTTGTTGCGGCTGTCAACATCCATAGAGAGTTTGTAGAAATCAGACAATTTCTGCTCAATGGTTCCAGCCTTGTAAGTCTTCTTCTGGAGTTCAGAAAGAATGATGTTAATGCGCTTGTTGTTGTTCTCAGCCAGCTGGTCAAAACTGCCATAACGGCTGTAAGCGGCAGGAAGAGGATTGTTCTTCTGCCATCCGCCTGTAGCAAACTGATAGAAACTGTCTGCTGGCTTCACTGTCTGGTCGAGATTGCTCATGACAAGACCCGATTTATTCTGAGCATCAGCGCCTAATGGCAGAGCTGCAATCAGCATCATCGGTAAGATCATTTTCATTTTCATTTTCTTCTCTTTTTTATATTAATGTTACTATTATTTCGAAACTTCTTCCAGTTCTTCCGAAAGGAGCATCCAGCGCTCGTTCTCCTCATCGAGACTCTTCATGAGTTCGGTGTATTCGGTCACGAGTTCCATGTTGGTTGCATTTTCCGGTTTCATCAGGAGTTCATCAATCTCCTTCTTTCTCGCTTCCAGTTTCTCTATCTTAGCCTCACATTCCTTCACGGCTTTCTCAGCCTTGCGGATCTTCTTCTGCTGTTCCTTATGTTCAGCGTAGCTCTGCTTGCCGGATGTGGCAGAGGCAAGGCTGTCGGCTGTAGAACCTGATGCGACAGAAGAGCCGGAAGTATTGGCAGAAGGCGAACCGGCAGAAGCCATGCTCTGGTTGGCAAGAGCCTGATTGATGTTCTCGGCATTATGGGCACGAAGATAATCGTAAATACCACCGAGATGCTCTCGAACCTTGCCGCCGCCAAACTCATAAACCTTATCAACCAGACCATCGAGGAATTCACGGTCGTGGCTCACGATGATGGCTGTTCCATCGAAAGCCTTGATGGCTTCTTTCAGCACATCCTTCGACTGCATGTCGAGGTGATTGGTAGGCTCATCGAGAATGAGGAGATTCACCGGTTCGAGCAGGAGCTTGATCATCGCCAGTCGGCTGCGTTCTCCTCCACTCAGAACCTTGACAAACTTCTCAGAAGTCTCGCCGCCAAACATGAAGGCGCCCAGGAGATCGTTCACCTTCAGACGCATTTCGCCTGTTGCCACATTGTCGATAGTCTGGAAGATAGTAAGATTCTCATCCAGGAGCTGCGCCTGATTCTGGGCGAAATAACCAATCTGCACATTATGACCAATCTTGAGAGTTCCGGTGAAAGGAATCTCACCCATGATACATTTTACCAGGGTAGACTTACCCTCGCCGTTCTTACCCACGAAAGCCACCTTCTCGCCACGCTTGATGGTAAAGGTAACATGGTCGAAGACGGTGTGTGCGCCGTAATCCTTGCGCACCTCATCACAGATGATAGGATAATCGCCACTTCTGAGACAAGGAGGGAATTTGAGGTGCATCTGCTTGTTGTCAACCTCATCCACCTCGATAGGCACGATTTTCTCGAGCTGCTTGATTCTGCTCTGCACCTGAACCGCCTTGGTAGGCTTGTAGCGGAACCGCTCGATGAAATCCTTGATGTCGGCAATCTCCTTCTGCTGGTTTTCGTAAGCACGGAGCTGCTGCTCGCGGCGTTCGGCGCGCAACACAACATACTCATCGTATTTCACCTTATAATCTTCTACCCTTCCGCAAGTAATTTCGAGGGTACGGTTAGTTACATTGTTGATGAAAGCACGGTCGTGGCTCACCAGAACCACAGCCTTTGCACTTTGTGCCAGGAACTGCTCCAACCACTGGATACTTTCAATATCAAGGTGGTTGGTAGGCTCATCGAGGAGCAGGACATCAGGCTTCTGCAACAGAATCTTGGCAAGTTCGATACGCATTCGCCAACCGCCGGAAAACTCCTTGGTTGGGCGCTCGAAATCATCGCGCGTAAAGCCAAGACCGCTCAAGGTGCGCTCTATCTCAGCCTCATAGTTTTCGCCACCCATCATCATGTAGCGTTCATGTTCCTGGGTAAACTTCTCTACGAGCTGAGCATAGCTTTCGCTCTCATAGTCGGTGCGGTCGGCCATTTCCTGCTGCATCTTGTCCAGACGCGCCTTCATCTCGGTATTATGGGCGAAAGCCTTGCGGGTTTCCTCTTTCACGGTCGTATCGTCCTGCAATTTCATCACCTGTGGCAGATAGCCGATAGTGGTTTCGTTAGGAATAGCCACAACGCCAGCAGTAGGTTTCTGCAAACCGCAGAGAATCTTGAGCATCGTAGATTTTCCCGCACCATTCTTACCCACCAGGGCAATGCGGTCGCGGTCGTTGATGACGAAACTTACATCATGAAAGAGAGGCTTGACGCCAAACTCTACTTTCAGTCCTTCTACTGAAATCATCTATTTTAATTTATAATTTACAATTAATAATTTATAGTTTTCCTAACTCCTTTTACGGAATGAGCAGGGATGAATCTCCATAGCTAAGGAAACGGAAATCATGCGAAAGAGCATAATCGTAAACCTTCCTCCAATCGCCCTTGAGGAAAGCACTCACCAGAAGCAGGAGCGTGCTCTGAGGCTGATGGAAATTGGTGACCAGCATCTTCACAATCTTATACTGATAGCCAGGAGCAATGATAATCTGCGTGCTGGAATGGAGAGCATCCAAGCCGTTGCGGTCCAGATAATCGATGATTGCCTGAATAGCCTGCATCGGAGTGATTCCATCTACCAGATTGCCATCTTCAGAAAGCTCGTAAGGATCCCACTGTTTTACGTGCAGATCTTCTTCATTTGCCTCAGGATGCTTCAGCAGATGAACGCCCATGTAATAGAGACTCTCGATGGTACGGACGCTGGTGGTTCCTACGGCAATGACCCGGCACTCGTGCTTGATGAGTTTTTCCAGGCTGCGGCGATGAACAACAATGTATTCCGTATGCATCTGATGACCTTCGATTTCAAGGCTCTTCACCGGTTTGAATGTGCCGGCTCCTACATGCAGGGTTACTTCTTCGCGGTCGATTCCATGCGCATCAAGATCCTTGAGAACCGCATCGGTAAAGTGAAGTCCGGCAGTTGGAGCAGCCACACTTCCCTTGATTTTAGAATAAACCGTCTGATAGGTGGTCTTGTCACTCTCCTCTGTCTTGCGGTTGAGATATGGAGGAATAGGCAACTCGCCTACTGCTTCGAGAATCTCAGCGAAAGAAACCTTGTCGTTGTCCCAATCGAAGTCAACCCAATAGTTGGTTCCTCCGCCTTTGGCAACCATTTTCTGCGCCTCAGAACCGAGAGCATCTCCGCGTCGCATGGTAGCGTTGAGCGTAAGCTTGTGGCCCTTGATTTCGAAATCACGCTTCAGGCTTCCCTCTTTCCATTTCTTCAGATTACCGATCATGCAGAGCCAGGAACAATGTCCGGTGGTCTGGAACATGAGTTCATAATCAGTAGGTTCTGCAGGCTCCATCAAGAAAACCTCAATAAGCGCACCTGTTTCCTTGCGGAAGTGCAGACGCGCTTGTATCACCTTGGTATTGTTGAATATCATCAAGGCTCCTTGAGGGAGATATGTGGGAAGATGATGGAAAACATCATCGCTTACCTCGCCGTGCTTATAGACCAGCAGTTTGCTGTGGTCGCGCTGGGCAATAGGGAATTTTGCGATGCGCTCATCCGGTAAATCATAGTTATAATCACTAATTTTAATGTGTTTTGTATCCATTATTTATTTTACTTTTTGAACTTTCTATTTTGAACTTTTATTTCTGTACTAAAGATAAGCCATCTGACAGGTGGCATAAAACACAACCATGATAAGGGTAAATATCACTACGGTCATGATTTTATCTACATCATCATAGTCGTAACCCGTACTCGTATACTGGTTGGAAATATACTTAATCTTTGGGGAGATGCGGTAATACATTCTGATGTAGATAAGATAAACGACAACTCCCACCACAGCTCCGATAGCCAGACCGCAAAGAATGTCGACCGGATAATGAACACCCAGGTAAAGACGGGTCCAACAGTTTACGAGCGACCATAATAACAGGGTCCACGTAACCAGTTTGCTGCGGATAAGCAACGAGAAGAAGATGGCTAACGAAAGCGTATTGGCCGCATGAGCCGAACAGAAGCTGAAACTCTTGAGGCGCATATTGTCAACCACCTGAACCGTATACTTGAACATCGGGTCGCTGGAAGGTCTGCATCTTTCAGCCAGCGGTTTGATGATTCCATCCACCAGTCCATCAGCCAGAAAGATACAGAGCACCGCTCCTCCTACCACGAGTGCAATCTGCCCCATCATCTCGTTGTTTCTTATCACAACAACGAAGAGGACGATATAAAGCGGAATCCATGTCCAGCCCGACGTAAGCGCCATCGCCATCTGATCGAGCCAGACATTCTCGCTGCCGTTAAACACATGCAACAGCTGCATGTCAAAATCTTGTATCCTACTAAAATCCATTCTCTTTATTTTAATCAGATTTTATCTTAATCAGATTTCCTCAATTGCCTTGGTTTCAATCCAGCCTTCTCTGCCGTCTCCTACCTTGATTTCACGCCAGCCTTTCATCGCCTTATCGGTAATGTCAACTCGGGTTCCTTCATGCAGCAGGAAGAGGTCTGCGCTCGTCTTGGCTGGAGTCTTCTTCACATTGACAGAAGGAGCGATGATGATGGCTCCCGTACGGTTGATGAGCATCTGTCGCTGCTGGTAAGCAAAGAGATTGCTCAGCAGGAAGACTGCTACGAAGAAGATTCCACCGAAGAAACCTATCTTGCGCAACACGATATGCGGACCGAAGAGATAAACCAATACCAGAACCAGCGCCATGATGATGGCTATGATGCCTGTCTTTGCCCAACAGTCAACACTCGTAAAGTTGACCAGCGCCTTCCACCAGGTTACGAAGAACATCTCGCTTTCCGGAGTAATCTTATCGATGGTCTTGCTACGTGCAAACTGCAGGTTGAAGCTGATGTCTTCATCGCCTGGCGAGAGCAGATGGGCACGCTCATAATTGAGCACAGCCTTGGTAATATTGTCTGTACGGTAATAAGCATTGCCCAAGTTATAGTAAACTTCGGCAGAAACGCCATAGTTGTTCAATATTTCCTCATAGTCGCGTATGGCTTGCTGATAGTTACCTTTCTGATATTCCGTATCAGCATTGTTCTTGGTTACAGCGCCTGCAGAAACCGAGCAGCCCAACATCACCATGATCATCAAGACGAACGAATATCCGGTTGCACTCTTCTTGCGCTGCTTACGCGTTGCATTGATAGCATTTTCTATATCCATAATAGCAGTCATTGCTGATTCGAATGTACGGTTCATATTGCCGGCAGGGTCGCCCGGCGCATAGCGCTCAAACTCACATTCATCGAGCGCAGTTGTAAACTTCTCGATAGTTCTCTCCTCTACACAATGTTTTTCGAGCATAGCCTGAATGTTTTCACGTGAGAGCTTTTCGGCAGGCATGTTGAGCTTGTAGCTTACATAGCCCCACAAAGCACGGAGCACTTCATCGTAGAATTCTTCCTGCTTGCCACCGAGCATCAGCAGATGAGCCTTCTTCAGGCGCTTGGTTGCTATCTTGTTTGCCTTGTTGGAACGGACCTTTACAAGGTCGGCATTCTCAAGAGCACGGCGACGGAAGACTATGAGAAGAGCAAAGAAGGCTGCCAATGGAACCAGCAGACTGGTCCAGTAGCCGAAGCTTCCGTAGAACATATCGTCAATATCATGGAGCTTAGACTTGCCCAGTTTCAGCGCATGAATGTCCTTATCCTTGTTGCTGAAATCTGATGTTTCATTGTCTGATGTTCCATCGCCCTTCTCTACGTTCAGCGTGAACGGCTGGGTCTTGATTGTCTTGTACTTGTTAGCCGAAGTATCATAATAGGTGAATTCTACCGCAGGAATGGTATAATTTCCCTGATTACGAGGCACAGCCAGGAAGTCATAAATCATATTGCCTTCTACGCCATTGGCAGTAAGGCGGGTCTTGTCTGTCACCTTCGCATCGTACTTGTCAAAATCCTTAGGGAAGGTAATGACAGGCTGCTTGAGCAGCTTCAGGTTTCCGATTCCTCCTACCACTACACGGATGGTGATTGGTTCGCCAGCCTTCACTTCCTTCTTGTCGATGGAAGCACTAATATTGAATTTACCAACACCGCCCGAGAAGTTGGCAGGGCGCTGAGGCAATGGATCAACCTGAATTTTCACACTTGGTGCTATAATATCTTTCTTTACTTCAACATAGCCAGAACCGCCATTGAAGAAAGCTTCCATCGGGTCAACGTTTCTGTTCTGCTGAACTACGATTCCCTTGAAGGTAATGGCTGGAATGGTGAGGCTTCCCGTCATCTGCGGATACATGACATACTGGCTCCATGTAACGCATCGGTATGGTCGGCCGTTTACGGTTTCAGTATGGAAGGTCTTCTGCTGAGGCAGCGGAACTTCCTGGTTGTGGAATCCCTTCAGGTCAGGCATCTTGCCTTCCAGCTGGGTAAGGTCTACCTGCGTGTAAACCTTATAAGTAAGGAGCACCGGTTCCTGTTCGTGAACACGTCGCTTGTTGGCTGTAACCTTGATGAAGAGGTCGCTGCCTGATATTCTTGATCCGGCAGTTCGCATGCGTGGTTCATTATAATCATTCTGTCCGTGCATGGAAGGTGCGCCGTTGTTGCGTGCAGCATGGCCAGAAACCGTAATCTTAACCGGATGGGAAGAGAGTTTCTTACCATTTACGATGGCATGAGAGGCACCAATGCCAAAGGTTCCGTTCTTAGCTGCGTAGAGCGTATAGGTAATGGTTACCGACGATGAAGAGGAAGTATGGCCATTGATCATCTGATAACTGGACTGCGATGAGGTGTAAGGACCTGCGATTACTTCAAGTCCTTCTCCTACTCCGCCCAGGCGGAATTCCTCTACATCACGTGTATTGATGGTATAGGCCACACGGAAGTTTTCTCCCGCCGCCACGTGTGTTGGTGCCGACACACTGATATGCTGGGCTTTCAGCTGCAAACTGAAGCCCAGAAGCATTGCCCATATAATAATAAACCAACCTATATGTTTCATGTTCTAAATTTATTATACTCTTTGTATTATTTTACTTTTTACCAGTTTTTCTCATATTGCTTTCTGCGAGGCTGACTCATCGCTTTCTGCATCTTGCGCTTCGTATCCTTCTCCTGCTGGATGGCAGCGTTCAAGAGTTGTTCAGCATTATCTTTGCTCATCTTGTCCTGATTGTTCTGATTCTGCTGATTGTTCTTATTCTGGTTGTTCTTATTTTTATCGTTCTTGTTCTTGTCTTTATTCTGATCTTTGTTCTGATCCTTGTTCTGCTTGTCTTTGTTCTTGTCCTTGTTTTTATCCTTCTTGTTCTTATCGTTCTGCTTGTTCTGCTTCTGGTTTTTGAGCAGTTTCTTGCAGAGGGCAAGATTATATCGGGTTGCATTGTCCTGCGGATTGCAGCGCAGGGCGTTCTCATAACATCCTATGGCCTGCGCATATTGCTGATGCTGCTGCATGACCACACCCATGTTGTGGTAACTTCTGGCGCGTCGCATCTTGTTCGTTTCCAGTTTCGAAGCATTCTCAAACTGTATCATTGCCATAGAATCCTTCTGCTGCATCATCAGGGCGCAACCCAGATTATAGACAGCCTGCGCATTCTTCTGGTTCTTGGAGATAGCCTTGCGATATTGCGTTTCGGCTGCAGCCCACTTCTGTTTATGATAGGCGCGGTTTCCCTGGCGGATGAAGTTGCGGTCGTTCTGCGCTCCCACCTTCGCCAAGCCCAGCACCATCAGGGCAAAAACCAATATATATCTTAAATATCTCATTCCTATTATATAATAATGTATAAACGTTTATCAGAAAGGCTTCCTGATGTCTTTCTTAAAAAACTTGATGTTTCTGAGCAGAGGATTCTTTACCTCAAGCAGACAGATTTCGATGATAAGCAACAGGATGACGAGAATACCTACAGCCTGGAACTGTTCATCATAGGCGCTGTAAACCACGCTCGTTACATCGCCTTTCTGCAATTTGGCAATATCATCATTCAATGCTCTTTCCGCATCGCTGGTGTTATCTACATGAATGTACTGACCCTTGCCTGCCTGGGCAAGTTCCTTACACATCTGCTCATTCAGGGCGGTCATTACGGTGTTGCCCGCATTGTCCTTCAGATAAGAACCGTCGCCCATAGGGATTGGCGCTCCCTTGGTGTTTCCTATGCCCAGGATAAAGACATTGATTCCTTTCTTGTTGGCAGCAGCCGCTGCCTCCTGTGCACCAGGCTCATGGTTTTCGCCATCGGTAATAACGATGATGGCTCTGCCCACATTCTCCTGCTGGGTGAAACTCTTGGAAGCCAAATCGATGGCTGCTCCGATATTGGTTCCCTGGGTCTGGATAAGACCAGGGGTTATGTTCTGGAGAAACATCTTTGCCGAAACATAATCGGTGGTGATTGGCAACTGCACAAATGCATCGCCGGCAAAGACGATGAGTCCAATCTTGTCGTTGTTAAAGTTGTCGACCAGATTTTCGATAAGCATCTTACTCTTGTCCAAACGGGATGGAACCACGTCCTGACAGAGCATGGAATTTGAAATATCGAGGCAGATGATGGTTTCAATGCCATGTCGCTTATCGTGAGAAATCTTGCTGCCCATCTGCGGGCGAGCTACCATCACGATGAGAAGCGCCAAGGCTGCAAGCATCAGCACAAACTTAACTGTAGGGCGATATTTGGAGATGTTGGGCATGAGCTGTTTCAGAAGTTCCGGATCGCCGAGCTTCTTCAGTTTCGCCTTTCTTCTTCTCCATCCTATCAGTCTGATCAGAATCAGTACTGGTATAATCCACAACAGCCAGAGAAATATAGGATCTTCAAATCTTAACATTTTCTATTCTAATTATATCTTCTATTCGATTAATATCTTCTATTCGATTAATATCTTCTATTCGATTATCCGATAATCAGTTACTGAACTTTCGCAAGTTTTGCCCCACACGCCCTGAAAGGGCAGAAGCTCCTAGCCCAGGGCAGCGCCCTGGGTTATTACGGGCGCTAGCCTATCGCCCTGTAAGGGCAAAAGCTTTCAAATACCAGGCAATTAACAAAGCTTTTGCCCTTACAGGGCGCCTTGCAAATTGCTATTATACCCAGGGCGCTGCCCTGGGCTAGGAGCTTCTGCCCTTTCAGGGCGTGCTGCTTCTAGGAGGTTGGGGCCTTCAGCCCGTACTTGAACCACATGCAAAAGTTCGCCAGCAGAATATCTCCGATAACTGGTAAAATATCTCCGAAAGATAGCAGAATATCTCCGAAAGATAGCGGAATATCTCCGATAATCAGTAATGGCTCAGTATCCGGATTACGGAATTCTTCTGAACCAGGTGATGCGGAGCAGGATTTCTACCAGCAATACCAGGAGAGCTGCCAAGGCGAACGGCTGATAAGCTTCATATCGCTTAGCGAAATGCTTGACATTAAACTTGGTTTTCTCCAGTTTATCAATGTCCCTGTAAATCTTCTTCAGCTCATTATTGTTCGTTGCACGATAGAAGTTACCATCGGTTGTCTGAGCAATATCACCCAGCGTCTTCGTGTCTATCTCTACCGGAATATTGACGTACTGCACTCCTCCTGCCACAGGCATTGGATAAGGAGCCACCTTGTTGGTTCCTACACCGATGGTGTAAACGCGGATTCCGTAGCTCTTGGCAATCTCTGCTGCGGTCATAGGTGAGATTTCGCCCATGTTGTTACTGCCGTCGGTAAGAAGAATCACAACCTTCGATTTTGACTTAGAATCCTTCAGGCGGCTCACGGCATTGGCGAGTCCCATTCCCACTGCAGTTCCATCGTCAATCAGTCCCCGGGCGGCAATATCCGTACGGGTTGCCTGCAAGAGGCGCAACAGACTGGCATGATCGGTTGTCATCGGGCACTGGGTGAAAGCTTCACCGGCAAAGATAGTCAGACCGATGTTGTCGTTCGGTCTTCCCGAGATGAATTCTGTTGCCACATCCTTAGCCGCTTCCATACGGTTCGGTCTCAAATCTTCGGCAAGCATAGAGGTGGAAACGTCCATTGCCAACATAATGTCAATGCCTTCTACCGTCTTGTTGTCCCAAGCCGTATGCGTCTGCGGACGAGCCATCGCACAGACGATGAGCACGAAACAGATGCATCTCAGCACCATTGGCAGATGGATGAGACGCACACGCAGGCTCTTCGGAGCATATTGATACTTTTTCGTGTCGCTCATGCGCATGGTTGGCGCATTCTTCTTCCTGTAGAGGAAATACCATAATATATAAGGTATCAGCAACAGGAGCAACAGAAAATAGCCTTTACTTGCAAATTCCATTTCTATATTTTTCTATTTATAGCCAGGCAAAGAGTTTCGGAATAAACCGCTTTGCCCGGCGAAACGTTTCATAAGAACACCCTGCTTTACATCAGCAGCATGGCTGACTGGTAAATGATGTAACCCAACAGAGCCAGACCTACGATGGCTCCTATCCAGAGGAGCGACTTGATGAGGCGGCGCTGAGATTGCGTCTTCTGCTCTTCATTGGTCAGCTGCGGAACCACCTTTTCTTCAGTAGGTTTCTCATCTGTCTTGGTCTGGTCGATGAAGTTGATGGCATTCACCAGGTTTGCATCGTTCTCATTCACCAGGGTTTCATATTTGGCAAACTTCACGAGATCGGCAGTCTGGAAGAGTTCCTTCAGTTCATCAATCATCTTCTGGTCGCCTGCTTCGCGCAAACGTTCGATGATTTCCATACTGGTCATTTCCATCGCATTGAATCCGAAACGGCTCACGATATATTCTCTCAGCGTATTGGTAAGCTGGGTGTAGTAAGCCTTCTGTGTTTCCTGATTCTCAACGTGCTGCTGCTTGATGACGTTGATTTGATTCAGCGCCTTTTCATGAGCCGGAACACGTTTTACGATGCGGATATGGGTGATGATTGGCTTGTTGTTCTTCAGTCTGTTGCGCAGATAAAGCCATGCGCCACAGAGGATTAACAGCAATAGGCTCAACCAGAACTGCGCGCTCCATTCACTCCAGGAGAAAGGATTATCCTGAACATCCTTAGGCGGATAGAACTGGTTGGGATGAACCGTATCTACGGGCACGGTGAGCACCTTCAGCGCAAGCTGGTTGCCATGACAGTTCTTGCCGTTTACCTTCACATTGAGCGCAGGAATCACGTACACCTTTTCATCAAATGAAGTCAGCGTATAGTCGCGGCTCACCACCATGCGGTCGTCGCCTATGTGCGAAGTGTCGCCCTTACTCTGCTCAACCACTTCCACTCCCGGCGTAATTTGCTGCTGGGGCTTGAAAGATGGCAGTTGCACCTTATCGCCCTGCTTTACCGAAGCCTTCAGATGCAGCACGGTCTGCTGTCCTATCAGTATCTGCAGCGAGTCGATGCGTTGCTCTACCTGCTGGGCTTGAGCTAAGCCTGAGCACCCCAGAAGAGCGAGCGACAATATGATATTCTTTACTTTAAACATAGTTTCTTTACTTTGAGCTTTCGGTTTATCAGCCCCTCTGCTTGAAAAGCATCAGGAGCGCCTTCGAGAAGTCCTCGTTAGTGGCAATCGAAGTCCAGTCGACCTTGCTTTTGGCAAAGTCGGTTTTCAGATTCTCCTGCTGCATCAGCCATTGCTGGGTATGGGCCATTCGCAGTTTCTTCGAACTTGTATCAATATACATTTCGTGTCCGGTTTCTGCGTCCATCACCTTGAGCAGTCCTACGTCAGGCAGCACCTTGGCACGCGGGTCGTAAACCTGGATGGCTACTACATCATGTTTCTGGTTGGCAATCTGCAACTGATGCTGGAAATCCTTATGATCGTAGAAGTCGCTGATTACGAAAGCTGTGCAGTGGCGTTTCATCACGCGGGTGAAATATTCCAGGGCGCAGCCGATGTCGGTACGCTGGCTCTGCGGCTGGAAGTTGAGCATTTCTCTGATGATATAGAGAATATGTTTTCTTCCTTTCTTAGGCGGAATGTACTTCTCGATACGGTCAGAGAAGAAGATGACACCTATCTTGTCATTGTTCTGAATGGCGCTGAAGGCGAGTGTGGCAGCAATCTCAGTAGCCAGATCGCGCTTCATCTGCTTCATCGTACCGAAATCGAGCGACCCGCTGACGTCTACGAGCAGCATCACCGTCAGTTCCCTTTCCTCTTCAAACACCTTGACGTAAGGCTTATGAAAGCGGGCGGTCACGTTCCAGTCGATGTCTCTCACATCATCGCCATACTGATATTCGCGCACCTCGGCAAAGGCCATTCCCCTACCCTTGAAGGCAGAATGATACTGACCAGCGAAGATGTTCTGACTCAGTCCGCGAGTCTTGATTTCTATCTTCCGAACCTTTTTTAAGATATCTTGTGTATCCAAAATCCTAAACTATTAACTATAAACTATCAACTGTTAACTATAAACTGTTAACTATAAACTGTTAACGATCAAGGCACTTCCACCTTATTAATGATGCGGCTTACGATTTCCTCGCTTGTCACATTGCTTGCCTCAGCCTCGTAAGAAAGGCCGATACGGTGGCGCATTACATCATGAGCTACAGCTCTTACATCCTCTGGAATCACATAGCCGCGATGCTTGATAAACGCATAGGCTCTGGCTGCCTTGGCAAGAGAGATGCTGGCACGAGGACTGCCGCCGAAGGTAATCATATCTTTCAGTTCGCCCAGTCCGTAGCGCTCAGGATAACGTGAAGCAAAGACGATATCGGCAATATACTGCTCTATCTTCTCATCGAGATAAACCTCGTTTACAATCTTGCGAGCCTTCAGAATCTCCTCGGCTGATGTTACAGGAGTAACCTCAGGAAGTCCGCCCTGGATATTCTCACGGATGATGAGCTTCTCCTCTTCCAGTGTAGGATAATCAATAATTACCTTCAGCAGGAAACGGTCTACCTGTGCTTCAGGCAACTGATAGGTTCCTTCCTGCTCGATAGGGTTCTGTGTAGCCATTACCAGGAACGGACTAGGCAGTTTGAAGGTTTCATCACCAATGGTAACCTGATGTTCCTGCATGGCTTCGAGCAGCGCACTCTGCACCTTGGCTGGAGCACGGTTAATCTCATCTGCCAAGACGAAATTGGCGAAGACAGGACCGCGCTTTACATGGAAAGCCTCATCTTTCTGTGAATAAATCTGAGTACCCACCACATCGGCAGGCAACAAATCTGGAGTAAACTGAATGCGGCTATAGTCGGAGCTGATAAGCTGTGACAATGTCTTGATTGCAAGTGTCTTCGCCAGTCCAGGTACACCCTCAAGCAGGATATGACCATCAGAGAGAAGACCGATAAGAAGGCAATCTACAAGGTGTTTCTGACCTACGATTACCTTATTCATGCCCATTACCAGATTGGTAACAAACTGACTTTGTTGTTCTATCCGGATATTCAATTCGCGGATATCAATAGCTTCTGCCATAATTCTATATTTTTACGTTTAATTTCTTAATTCAAACAATATATTTCCAAAACTAAACGCAAAAGTACTCAAATTAAGCCACAAAAGCGAAAAAACCTATCTAAATAATATTAAAAATGTTTCATAAAAGCTATTTTTAGGTTCTTTTAAAGAATAGCTTTTATGAAACAAACAAGATTTCAAATTTTTTATCTGTTTTTATGCTTCATGTACCATGGATGAACCAAGAAATTGTACACCAGCAACGATACGATTGTAAAAAGAAGTGCATAGTGCAACATACCCGATTCAACCATATTATATACAGGATGATCTACGTCAAAATGCGCTCTCGCCGGGAGATTATGGAACATGAATCCGAGACCGAATCCCAAGCTCAATCCCAATTCCCAAGCCAGGAAAAACGAATTCACGCTCGTGCCACGCTGGCAATGTTTGGCAAGCTTGATATAGAAGAGCAGAAAACGGCTTCCGATGATTCCCAAGCTGAAACCCAGCAAGGCTGGAACCACGATTTCGACAGCAAACTCCTGAGTTCCGAACGAAATCAGTTCAGCAGAAGCCAACAATATCAGGCCTACCAATATCTGACTCTTTAAATCTGCATCAGCAAAGACAAACTTTTCTGCCAGGAACGCCAAGACCAATCCTCCGAAAATCATCAGAAAGATGCCAGTAGGATGAGGCACAGAAAAGTATAATCCCGCAGAAAAAGTAATCAGGATAATATTGACAAACAGCGGAGTTCCCTGTGGCAGATAGAAGCGGTCGAGGCTGAAAGCCTTGATGCCTTCGGCAGGTGCCTTGAAAGGAAACTTGGCGCGAGAAACCAGCACGAAGGCTCCCAAAGCCAGCAACGAAGCCGTAGGGAAAACATAGTCCATGCCGAAATAGTTGTAAACAAAACATGCCACCAAGGGTCCTACGGCTATCGAAAAGCGGGCAAACCAGGAGGTAATGTAATTAGCCTCGGTGCGCTGGAACGACTCGCAGGAATCAATAACCAGCGTACTGGCAAGCGACATCTGAGCCAGCCCCAGAAATGCTCCCAACAGGAAACGGACCGCCAGGAGAACCTCAAAAGAAAACCTGATGTTCCAGAACGTATCCAGATAGTAAAGAACCGAAAGGCAAACAACCACACCTAAAATGGAAAACTGACAGACCATATTCCTGCGGTAGCGCTGCACCAGATAAGAGCAGAAGCCGCCAAACAGGAAAAGTCCAAAGCCGTATGCAAGAAGCACACACCCTATCTGCCACATCTGATACTTCTCCTGAAGCAGGGTATAAGGAATGGCAAAAATGAGCATGTACACACTCGACATCAGCAAGAGGTTGGCAAAGCATAATCGCCAGAAGTCCTTGTGCCACAGCTTGATATGTACTGGAGTATTTTGTGTATCCATTATTCTAAACTCTTTTATGAATCTATCGTATTTATACTCTCTTACACTTCGCTAAAAAGAGAGTTAATGTTAATAACTCTCTTCCGTGCTAGGATAATCTACGGTCTTCACCGCATCAATATAAGCCTTCACACCCTTAGTCATTTCCTCGCCTACCTGAGCAAAGTGGCGCAGGAACTTAGGCTTGAAACCCTGTGTCATTCCGAGTGCATCAGCATAAACCAGAACCTGTCCGTCGCAGCCGTTACCAGCACCGATTCCAATCGTTACAGCCTTCACCTTCTTGCTTACTTCTGCAGCAAGCTTAGCAGGAACCTTCTCCAGCACGATGGCAAAGCAGCCTGCTTCGTCCAGCGCAATGGCGTCGCTGATAAGTTTCTGTGCCTCAGCCTCTTCCTTGGCACGAATGCCATAACCGCCAAACTTGTTAACGCTCTGCGGGGTAAGTCCGAGATGACCATGAACCGGGATTCCGGCATTAACCAGCGCCTTAACGGTTTCGCAGATTTCTACGCCGCCTTCCAGTTTCAGCGCATCTACACCCGTTTCCTTCATCATGCGGCAAGCATTGCGCAGCGCCTCTTCCTTGCTGATCTGATAGCTGCCGAAAGGCATGTCGCAAACCACGAAAGCATGCTGGCAGGCACGCGCCACGCTGCGGGCGTGATAAATCATCTGGTCTACGGTAATCGGCAATGTGTCTGCATTTCCTGCCATCACATTGCTGGCCGAATCACCTATTAATATAGAGTCAATTCCTGCAGCATCTATAATTCCGGCTGTTGTAAAGTCGTATGCTGTCAGCATGGTTACTTTCTCGCCAGCCTTCTTCATTTCTGCGAAGGTCTTGGTGGTAATTTTCTTCTTGTCAGTAGATAAATATCCCATTTTTTATTTTGATTTATTTATTGTTCTGCGTTGAATCTATTTCGCATCCTCCACGATGCGCTGTAAGTCAGCAAAGCTGAAACCTCTGTAATCATCTATCACATAGTCGGATAGCGGCTGGATGGCTTCTCTGCTGTTCGTTGTGGCGAGACCTAAGGTAAAGGCTCCTGAGGCTCTCACCGCCTTCAGTCCGTTAAAGCTGTCTTCCAGTCCTACACAGTCCTCCGGTTCCACACCGAAATAGGCTGCGCCTTTCAGATAGCAGTCTGGATGAGGCTTGCTCTCAGCGAAATCCTCGCTGGTCAGCACGCGGTCGAAATAAGCCTTGAATTCCGGGTGACGTTCATAGACATTCAGCATCTTCTGAATGTTGCTGCTCGTTACCACAGCGCATTTTACGCCATGCTGCTTCAAGTCGCTGATGAAGTCTTCGAACCCTGCAATATATTCATACTGCATGGTCTTTTCAAACTCATCCAGTCGGGCTGTAATCTTAGCCTGTTCCTCCTTTGCGCCTGTAAAACCTTCGATGTGGGCGAAGACGGCTTCATCGGTGAAATACTTGTCGTAAATCTGAACCAGAGTCTGTCCCTTGATGCGATATTCGAAATCGGGCATTTCCGGATGATACTCCCTGCCTATCATTCCCCAGAAGATGGAGTACTGTGATTCTGTATCGAATACCACGCCATCCAAATCGAAGAGTGCTGCTTTTATCATAATTTCCTTGTCTGTTTTTATCTATTTTTGCTTAAATTATATTGAAAACGGGTGCAAAGTTACGCAAAAAACTTAATATACGAGCATAATCTAACAGATTTTGATGTTTTTATTACGTGTTTTCCGATTTTTTACACTACCTTTGCAGAAAAATCAGTAGAAATAAAGAAGAATACATATAATTATATGATAGAAATAATAGAGAAATACTTCCCGAACCTCACGGAAGAGCAGAAAAAGCAGTTCGAGGCACTCGATGCATTATACCGCGACTGGAACAGCAAGATCAATGTCATCAGCCGCAAGGACATCGATAATCTGTACGAGCACCACGTGCTCCATTCTCTGGCTATAGCCAAAGCCATCCATTTCCGTCCGGGCACGGAGATTCTCGATTTCGGCTGCGGCGGAGGTTTCCCGGGCATTCCGCTCGCTATCCTCTTCCCTGAATGCAAGTTCAAGCTGATAGATGGAACGGGCAAGAAAATCAGAGTCTGCAACGAGGTGGCTACGGCCATCAATCTGCAGAATCTCAAGGCTGAACACCTGCGCGGAGAGGACGAAAAAGGCAAGTACGATTTCGTGGTAAGCCGTGCGGTAATGCAGCTTCCTGACTTGATGAAGATTATCAAGAAAAACTTTAAGCAGAAGGGACAAAACGCTCTGCCTAACGGACTTCTGTGCCTGAAGGGCGGTAATCTGAAAGAAGAACTGAAGCAATACTTCAAGATTTCAGAAATCACTCCGCTCAGCACTTTCTTCGATGAAGAATGGTTCAGCCAGGACAAGCAACTGGTTTACGTTCCGGCGTAGAAGAGTGAAGAGTGAAAAGTAATCATAAAGTTCAAAGTAAGAAATGTTACATATAGAAAGATTTCAAGTAAACATGTTGCAGGAAAACTGCTACGTGGTGAGCGATGAGACCAAGGAATGCGTCATCATCGATTGCGGCGCCTTCTATCCGGAAGAGCGCACGGCTATTACACAATATATTAAGGAGAAACAGCTCAAGCCCGTTCACCTGCTCGTAACCCATGGCCATCTTGACCATAACTTCGGCAACAACACCATCTATCAGGAGTTCGGACTGAAACCGGAAGTATCGGCAGCAGATGAAAACCTGATGAAGGGACTCGCCAAGCAGGCAGAAACCTTCTATCAGATGCAGCTCGATTACCAGTTTCCGCCTATTGGCAGATTCTTCGAAGATGAAGAGGTCATCAAGTTCGGCAACCACGAGTTCCAGGTCATCGCCACTCCGGGCCACAGCAGCGGTTCCGTCACCTTCTATTGCGAGGCAGAGCACGTAGCCTTCACCGGCGACACCCTCTTCCACAGCTCTATCGGCAGAACCGATTTCCCTGGAGGCAGCATGTTCCGCATCATCAACAGTCTGCGCCATCTCGGTCAGTTGCCTGATGAAACCCAGGTTCTCCCGGGTCATGGCGAATACACCAGCATAGGCGAAGAGCTCGCTCACAATCCATATATGGACCGTTAAAACAGCATTTTTAAAAAGTCAGGAGATTTATCAGCGATGATCAAGAAATCGAATACAGAGAAGATCATTCTCGGCATTGACCCCGGAACCAACGTGATGGGCTATGGCGTAATCCGCATCATCGGCAACAAGGCCGAACTGGTGGTGATGGGCGTCATCGACATGCGCAAGGAGAGCGATCCCTATCTCCGGCTGGGCAAGATTTTCGACCGCGTAACCGGCATCATCGACAGCTATCTGCCCGATGAGATGGCCATCGAAGCCCCCTTCTTCGGCAAGAACGTGCAGTCGATGCTCAAGCTGGGCAGAGCGCAGGGAGTAGCCATCGCAGCCGCCATTCATCACAGCGTTCCTATCCACGAATATGCGCCGCTCAAAATCAAGATGGCCATTACGGGTCAGGGACAGGCTTCGAAGGAACAGGTGGCGGGAATGCTGCAGCGACTGCTCCATATTCAGCAAGACGAAATGCCGAAGTTCATGGACGCTACCGATGCACTGGGGGCAGCCTACTGCCACTTTCTGCAGATGAACCGCCCGGAAACCGACGCCAAGCACTACAGCAGCTGGAAAGACTTTGCAACAAAGAATCAGAGTAGAATAAAAAAATAAGAGAGATGCAAAAGATTATTAGCATTAAAAATGGTGTTACCCGTATGCCTGAATGGCGTATGGCTGAACCCGTAAACTTCGAGGCGTGCGATGGTGAACACATCGCTATCGTAGGTCCGAACGGTGGAGGAAAATCAATGTTTGTCGACATCATCGTAGGTCGCCACCCACTCCTGATGCACGACCCTGATTACGATTTCTCACCTAGCCAGAAAACAATGGTGAGCGACAACATCAAGTATATTACCTTCCGCGACTCCTACGGAGGCGATAACGACCGCACTTATTTCCTGCAGCAGCGCTGGAACCAGCTCGAGATTGACGAGAACACGCCTGTCGTAAAGGACAAGCTGGAAGAAGCCTACCAGATGGCCGGTGAAGACACACCGGAGCGCAGAGCCCTGCAGCAGCACATCTACGAACTCTTCCACATGCAGCACCTGATGGACAAATACACCATCCTGCTCTCAAGTGGCGAGCTCCGCAAGTTCAAACTTGCCTCTACCCTCTTCTCAGAGCCTCGCGTGCTCATCATGGACAATCCGTTTATCGGACTCGATGCTGAAACCCGCGACCAGCTCAAGGAACTGCTCAAGACCCTCTCTTCTGAGCGAGCCCTGCAGATTATCCTCGTACTGAGCAAGAGCGATGATATTCCCGACTTCATCACCCACGTGGTAGAAGTGAAGGATATGAAGGTTCAGCCTAAGGTAACCCTCGCCGAATATCTTGCCGGCAGAGAATCCGTGCCTGCCCATGTGCTGAGTCCGGAGTTGGAACAGGCCATCGTAGACCAGCCTTACAGCGACCGCGAATATCACACCCGGGAAGTGGTGAAGATGAACAAGGTACGCATACAGTATGGCGAGCGAATCATCCTCAAGGACCTCGACTGGACTGTGATGAACGGCGAGCGATGGGCTTTGAGCGGACAGAACGGAGCCGGAAAGAGTACGCTCCTCAGTCTGGTCTGTGCCGACAATCCGCAGAGCTACGCCTGCGACATTACCCTCTTCGACAATCCTCGAGGCAGCGGCGAAAGCATCTGGGACATCAAGAAACACATCGGCTACGTATCGCCTGAGCTTCACCGCTCTTACCAGCGCGACCTGCCAGCCATCCGCATCGTAGCAAGCGGTCTGATGGATTCCGTAGGCCTCTATGTAAAGCCAAAGGAAGAAGATATGGACAAGTGCCGCTTCTGGATGAAAGTCTTCGGACTGGAAGGTCTTGAAGACCGTGGTTTTCTGAAGCTCTCCAGCGGCGAACAGCGCCTCGTTCTCCTGGCACGAGCCTTTGTCAAGGATCCGGAACTGCTGATTCTCGATGAGCCGCTCCACGGACTCGACAACCGCAACCGCCGTCTTGTAAAAGACGTCATCGAAGCCTTCTGTCGCCGCCAGAACAAAACCATGATTATGGTAACGCATTATAAGGAAGAATTGCCAGCGTGCATCGACCACAGCATCTTCCTCATGCGCCACACCAACGATTAAAAAGAATTGATAATTAATAATTTCAGAAAGATGAGATACATAATATTATTATTTGCGCTCACCCTCAGCATAGCTAAGGCAAGCGCCCAGGATGTATTAAACGAGGTGCTCCGCACTTCTGATGCAATCATCAACGACACCACGAAGAGCATGGACGAGCGCCGTACAGCCCTCTTCAAGTTTGACGCAATGACCTACATGCGCAGCAAGATTCTGCCACCGTATGTAATGCTCGACAAGAATCTGAGCAAGGACACCTTGAACATCAAGGTTCGCTATCTCAACGAGCAGGCCTACGCCATGAGCGTTTATATTACGCTCTATCAGAGACGACTGAAGGAGGCTTCAAACAAGAACAAGCCGCTCGTAACCCAGTTTTTCAAGCAGGCAACCATCGATCACAAGGCATTTAAGGATACAGATACAGAGTTTACCCTGGCTTATTACAACACCCCGGATGTTCCTACTCCTTTCTGCCTCGACTGCGATTGGGTTTCAACCTTGGCATTTATCCGCAGCATCGACTGGTCAAAGCTTTAAGAACGTTTTCAGTCAGAAAATATATAAAAACAGATTAGCAGCATCCCTTATGCAGGGATGCTGTTTGTCTATAGGATGGTTATCCAGAGTAATTTCACATGTTGCATCGGAAAATAAGTATAAATAGGGAACGCAGCGCGTTCCCTATCTGTTAGCCCCACTCCTTCTTCACATTAAAGCAGGGACAGGCTTTGTTGGCAAATTCATTATGACCATGAATCGTGGCTAATGGATATTCCTCCTTCAGCAGCTCGATAAGCGAGCGCATTGCCGCTTTCTGGTCTCGGGTTCTTGTATCCTTCGGCTTGCCTTTCTTCGATAAGCCGCCGATGTAGCAGACGCCTATACTGATGGAATTATGGCCCTTGCAATGGGCGCCAACCTCCTCTATCGCACGGCCTACATGAATGCTGCCGTCACGATAAACCACGAAATGATAACCTATGCAGCGCATTCCGCGCTCCCGGTGCCAGCGGTCAATATCCGCTACGGTGAAGTTGCGACCTTCCTTGGTCGCACTGCAATGAATGATGATTTCCTTTATCTTACGCATGATAATGATTTTACGGATGATTTGAAAGGTGATAAATACTTAAGCGGAATCGCATCAAAGCCCCAGTCTCTGATAACGAGCGTGATGTGCTCCCTGTTCCTGATTGCTTCATCCACCTTCTCGCAAAACTCCGAGAAGTATTCCTCAGAATGAAGCACAAGTCCCGAAATGTAGGATCTGCCCAGAATGATGCTACCATACATTAATTTATAAGGGCCATTACCCGGAACAAAGAACGGCTTGCGGATAACAGACTTCGGAACTCTGCCGTTTTCCTTCAGAATGACAGGCATGATTCTGCTCTTCTCATCATCCCTCAGAAACTTCGGGTTGGAAACCGGCACAAGTGCCAGTCTGTAAGCATCAGCTTTCAGATAGCCCTGAGGACGCTCCAATGTTCCGCAGAAAAACTTACCGTTAATGACCATTGTGCCATCAACTCCCCATGGAGTGAAACGGCGGCGAAATATACAAATATGCATGATAATTTACAATTAATAATTAATAATGAATAATTGGTTTAAGGGTGGTCATTAAGGCTGGGTTCAGACCCGAAAACCTTAATGACCTTAATGACCTTGACCTTAATGACCGGAAATGACCGGATTTAAACCGTAGATGCTACTTTCTGATAACGTGAATCGGGCAGAATATTGATGAGTCCCTGTCGCTTCCAGTTCTTCAGCATCTGTCTTACAGCCTCGTGCGTAACGTTAGCGCCCTTGATGGCAACACTCTGCTGCTGAGCCTGTTCGAAGGTGAAGGTTACGTCTAAGCATTCAAAAATAGAATCGTTTCTACCACGTCGTGAACGATCGTATGGCGACTGCCCTGAATAGTTCTTCGAAGAAAAAGCATCCTCAATGCGACTGCGGAAGAAGTAGAGTGCATTCTCCAGCTGATAATCAGCCAGGGTGTCGAAGACAGCAAGCATGGTTGGCGTCTGCATCTTCACTATCAGTTCCTTCCACAACTGCGGATTCTGCTTCAACTGTGTCTCAGCGCCCTGGAACCCATGCTTCTGAATCAGCGTTTCCAGAACCTTGCAGAGCATGATGCAGGTCATCATTCTCATCGTGGTTGGACAGATACGGAAACGCTGGCGGGCTTTCACCTTGTCGTCATTTTTCATTGTTTCCAGTCTTATCTGTTCCAGCCATTTTCTACCCTTTTCCTCCAGCTTCGGCAGCACTACCTCACCCGACATCAGCGGCAGCAGATGAGCTATCTGAATGATGCGGTCGCGCTGGCGTTCGTTCATCACATACATGTTGTCAGAAAGTGGGGTGAAGGTATTATCGGGCGTTTTTGCCACGATGATACGGCTCTGGAAGCCATCCGTATAATTGCTTACTACTCGATAGAGCGCATCAGGAGTGCCGCACATCACCACGTTCCATAACAGTCTGTCTATATGAACATTCACTGCATCCGCACTTCTTGCTTCACGCTCATAGCTTGTTCCGTCGTAAGCCTGTCTTAACATAACGGAAAAGTCGCTCATTGCCGATTTCCACTTCTGCGCTACGGTGTCAGCTTCCGGAGTAAATGAGAAGGCGTGCTTGCCTTCCGTGTTCGCCAGTCGTTCTGCCAGATTCGCCACCGTATTGTTCAGTGTCAAGCATCTTACAGGCAGTTTCGGCTCTTCCGGCTGCTCCTTCTTGTTCTTGGCTGCACGTTTCTTGGCTCGCCATTCATCCTCCTTCTGCTGATACATCTTGTCCATTTCCTTCACTTCCGAAGTCCATGCGTCAATCACGGGGTCAATACTTCCCTTACCAGATGCAAAATCACCGGCGATGTAGGAGATGAGGTTCAGCGAGTTCATCTTGCCGTGAACGGAAACCTTCACGCCCGTGGCGAGCATTCCGATGGCAGGACAGATGGCTGTGATTACAGGCAGTGCCAGTGCCGGACCCACTGCGCTGATAGAGTCACGAATGCCTTGCGGCAACTTAGGCAGCGCATTATAATAGAACAGATCGTCCTTAGCGTTAGCCTCGTCCAGTGCATTTACCAGCGCCTCATTGTCAGCCGCCGAACCACCACCCGCATTTCCTTGCTTCATTCGTTCCTGACGGATGGCAGAGAGCACATCCTTCAGTCGCTTAGGCATTTGCGTGATTTTCTCGTTCAATGCCGAGTTGATGCAAGCCATCTTTTCCTGTTCGGGAAACCCATCGTAGCAGGGAATAATCTGAGCCAGCAGATTGCGGTCAAAACCACAGATGTGGCGCAGGTTCACAGCCAGCTCAAAGGTCAGCGTATTGCGGTTAGAGCGCATCGGCTCCTGCCCATCATTATACATCTGCCACCACTTCTTAATGATTTCCCCATAAGGAATCCCGAGATAATTGTCCTGAGCAGCAGAAGTAGTTGAAGTAGCAGCAGTTGACGCAGCAGAGGCAGAAGCAGCAGAAATAGAAATTCTCGAATTCTTAAATTCCTGCCCCTTTAAAACCCCTTGAGAATCCTTCTTGAATTCTTCCTTCCAAGGCTCATAATGCTTGTTTGCCTTGTGCGCCCCTTCCGGCAGTTCCTCGTTTCCGTATCTTTCACGCTCTTCCAGCACTTTCCCTTCAGCAGCCACGGCAGCCTCATCGTATTCATCCTTGAAGAGCCGTGGCGAAAGGAAGAGCAGATCTTCGCCATCCGATGTGGTAGTGAAATAAACCCGATTAATGTCGTGAGCCGAAGTATCCATTTCACACTTGAGCATCGTAGCAATCCTCACCTGATTCTCCAGAACCGTCTTGCCCTTTTCGCGCTCAAACACCGCATGTCCGCCTTGTCGTGCGCTACGTTCCAGCATCAGCAGTCCGTACTTGTCCGGTTCCTTCAGCAGCAGCTTTGCTGCCTTGGCGAAAGCCTCCGGCTCATCCATATCAAATCCGAAAGCACCGCTTGGCAGTTTCATTCCCTTCACCACCCCTTGCGGATAATGGCCGGAGTAGTTAAACTGCACCAGTCTCCGTTTCGCAGCATCGTTTCCGGCACGAGCCAGACGAAGATTCGCCTTCTGCTCATTGCTTCCACGCAGCTGCTTATACTCCTCTTCCGAGGTGATGGAGCGGGCAACCTTGTGTCCGTTCTCCACCTTAATTAAATAACAACTCATCTATCTGTTTCTACTTATCGTTTTAAGTTGAATACAAAATCCTAATGTTTCAGTTGGTAATCTACTACCGCCTCAGCCCCTTCTTCAGCCTCAACAGCCAGCGTTCGGGCGATGTTGATTCCCTCATGGCAGAACACCTTCAAGGTAAGCTGAACAGCACCGTCCTTGGTCTTGCTCACACGACCATGCGCCAGTTTCTTAATCAGTTCCGACTGAGTTCTGAGGCGGTGCTGCACCACGAAATCAAATGTTCCGTCAGGCATTTGCTGAGCCACGCCCATCGAACGGAATCGAGGAACCTTATTCACCCCCGATTCCTGGGGACTGAAGAGGAAATACTGCTTAGCATCATAGTAAGCCATTCCACCCAACTGCACATGCTGGCAGTCATTATTATTCACCTGCTGGTTCTGAACATTATTCTGAGCATTGTTCTGAACCTTGTTTACTTTCTTAACCATAATCTGAATTGAATTTTAGGAGAAGAAACATCCGGATTGTTGCGCGCTTTACCATGGAAAATCCTCCTCTGTTTCAACTCAGTTAATAACTAAAAAAAACTTTTGCAAATATGCCCCACACGCCCTGAAAGGGCAGAAGCTCCTAGCCCAGGGCAACGCCCTGGGTTATTATGGACGCAAACTTGTCGCCCTGTAAGGGCAAAAGCTTTAAAATATCAAGCTTTACCCCTTTACCTTTTCAATGTCCGTAACCAGAATATCCTGATAAACCTGACCATTGTGCTCATGGGTAGTAAACCGGAGCGTAACAGCCACCAGTTCGCCCGGAGCATACTTACATTGCGCCATATTGCCCAACATTGCCGCAGCGTACTGGTTCTCATACTTGCCGCCCATCTCCTGGAGAACGATGTTGCATTTCATCATCTGTCCGTTCTCACTTTTCTGACTCTGCACAGCGAAGGTCTCGCCCTGCTGCACCACTCTCATAATCTGAGTATACATATTATATTATTGTACGAAGAGGTTTTCAAGAGCACCAAACCATTTCAGCGTTGTCTTGTTTCTTCGACGCTGCAAAAGTACTGCGAAAACAAAGGCAAAACAATCCCTTTCCCACAACTCCCCCGAAAAACCCACGTTTTTGGGAAAAATCGGGCATTTCTTGGGAAAAACAAATGGCCTACTCGCTCAGTAGGGAAAAACAATGAAAAATCGCAAAATATTAACAAAAAGGCAAGAAAATACCCTCATTTTCCTGCAAGCCTTCCCCCACACTTTTCCCAATAAACTGCTGTATTTGGGAAAAATCGGGGTTTTCTTGGGAAAAACAGGGGCATTATTGGGAAAAATCCCATGTTTCTTGGGAAAATGGTAATTTAGTAAAAAATATAGTCCATGCCCCCACTCGCCCTGGGTAAACCCGCAATCAACCTTGCGCCCTGTAAGGGCAAAAGCTTTTAAAATTCAAACATTAAAGGCACCTCCTTCACAATTCCATGAAGAAGATGCCTTTAACAAAACCTATCATAGTTACCCAAAAATTTTATTCCCAAAACGAGAAATTAATTCTTGCTTAAGATTATCTGGGAAATTGCAATCCTTAAATGCTCCATCCCCAATGCTAGTAACACTAGCAGGAATATCCAGACTACCCAAAAAAATGCACCCACAAAAAGCTTCAACCCCAATTCTAGTAACACCATCAGGAATAACAATGCTACGCAAAGAAGAGCAACCAAAAAATGCCCCAACCCCAATACTAGTAACACCATCAGGAATATCAAGACTACTCAAAGAAGAGCAACCACGAAATGCACCACTCCCAATGCTAGTAACACTATCGGGAAGAACAAGACTACGTAAAGAAGAGCAACCACGAAATGCACCACCCCCAATGCTTGTAACCCCACCAGGAATAACAAGACCACTTAAAGAACGGCAATCACGAAATGCATTATCCCCAATACTAGTAACACTAGCAGAAAGAACAAGATTACTCAAAAATTTGCACCCCCAAAATGCTCCAACTCCAATGCTAGTAACACTATTAGGAATGACAAGGCTACGCAAAGAAAGACAACTATGAAATGTCCCCTCTTCAATGCTTGTAACACTATCGGGAATAACAAGGCTACTCAAAAAAGAGCAACCTTCAAAAGCTCCGTACCCAATGCTAGTAACACTATCGGGAAGAACAATATCTGTCAAGGAACGGCAATTACGAAATGCCCAATCCCCTATGCTAGTAACACTATCTGAAAGAACAATGTCTGTCAAAGAAGAGCAATCTTCAAATGTTCTATCCCCTATGCTAGTTACACCATCAGGAATAACAAGATTTGTCAAAGAAGTGCAATCTTCAAATGCTCTATCCCCTATGCTAGTTACACCATCAGGAATAACAAGATTGGTCAAAGAAGTGCAATCTTCAAATGCTCTATCCCCTATGCTAGTTACACCATCAGGAATAACAAGATTGGTCAAAGAAGTGCAATGACAAAATGCCCAATCTCCAATGCTAGTAACACCATCAGGAATAACAAGATTGGTCAAAGAAGTGCAATGACAAAATGCCCAATCTCCAATGCTAGTAACACCATCAGGAATATCAAGACTACACAAAGAAGAGCAATACAAAAAAGCATTATCCCCAATGCAGGTAACACCATCAGGAATAACAAGACTACTCAAAGAAGAGCAATGACCAAATGCTCCATCCCCAATGCTTGTAACACTATCGGGAATTACAAGGCTACTCAAAAAAGAGCAACCTTCAAAAGCACCGTACCCAATGCTAGTAACACTATCGGGAATTACAAGGCTACTCAAAGAAGAGCAATCTTCAAATGCTTTATTCCCAATGCTAGTTACACTATCAGGAATAACAAGGCTACTCAAAGAAGAGCAATCTTCAAATGCTCTATTCCCAATGCTAGTTACACTATCAGGAATAACAAGGCTATGCAAAGAAGAGCAACCATGAAATGCTCTATTTCCAATGCTAGTTACACTATCAGGAATAACAAGGCTACTCAAAGAAGAGAAACCATAAAATACACAATCATCAATACGAATAACGCTATCAGGAAGAACAAGGCTAGTCAAAGATGAGCAACCAAAAAATGCCCAAGCCCCAATGCTAGTAACACTATCAGAAAGAATAAGACTACGCAAAGAAGAGCATATATAAAATGCATAATCCCCAATGCTCGTAACACTATTAGGAATAACAAGACTACTCAATGAAGTGCAACCCCATAAAGCACGATTTCTAATGCTCGTAACACTATTAGGAATAACAAGACTACTCAATGAAGAGCAACCACGAAATGCGCTCTCTTCAATGCAAGTAACACTATTTGGAATAACAAGACTACTCAATGAAGAACAATCTTCAAATGCACCATGTCCAATGCTAGTAACACTATTTGGAATAACAAGGCTACCCAAAGAAGAGCAACCATAAAATGCTCTATTTCCAATGCTAGTTACACTATCAGGAATAACAAAATTGCTCAATGAAGAGCAACCCCAAAATACACTAGCCCCAATGCTAGTTACACTATTCGGAATAACAAGGTTACGCAAAGAAGAACAGTCAAAAAATGCTCTATCCCCAATGCAAGTAACACTGTCAGGAATAACAAGACTACTCAATGAAGAACAACCCCAAAAAGCACGATTCCCAATGCTAGTAACACTGTCAGGAATAACAAGGCTTCTCAAAGAAGAACATTTTTTAAATGCACTATCTCCAATGCTGGTAACACTATCAGGAATAACAAGACTACTCAAAGAAGAGCAACCATCAAAAGCATTATTCCCAATGCTAGTTACACTATCAGGAATAACATATGATATATTTTTTGTGTCTCTAAATGAGAGTATTTTACTTTTATCTTTATCAAATAATACATTATTTTCATAAGTCAAGCACGGTGATAAGCACAAAAGTTCACCATTCCAACCATGAAAAGCACCATCCTCAACGCTAGTAACATTAGCAGGAATAACAAGGTTACGCAAAGAATGGCAATATATAAAAGCACTATCCCCAATGCTTGTAACACTGTCTGGAATAATAAGGTTACTCAAAGATGAGCAACCATAAAAAGCACTATCCCCAATGCTGGTAACACTATCAGGAATAACAATACTACTCAAAGATGAGCAACCGTAAAATGCACTATTTCCAATGCTGGTAACACTATCTGGAATAACATATGATGAAGTTTTTGTATCTCTAAATGAGAGTATTTTACTTTTATCTTTATCAAATAATACATTATTTTCATAAATAAAGTACGGTGATAGGCACATAAGTTCACCATCCCAACCACGAAAAGCCCTATCCCCAATGCTAGTAACACCAACGGGAATAACAAGGTTATGCAAAGAAGTGCAACCATAAAAAGCACTATCCCCAATGCTAGTAACACTATCAGGAATAACAAGGCTACACAAAGATGAGCAACCACTAAATATTCCTTTCCCAATGCCAGTAACACTATCAGGAATAACAAGACTACTCAAAGAAGTGCAACCACGAAAAGCCCTATCTCCAATGCTAGTTACGCCATTAGAAATGGCAAGGTTACACAAAGAATAACAATACATAAAAGCACTATCCCCAATGCTAGTAACACTGTCAGGGATAACAAGGCTTCGCAAAGAAGAGCAATCACGAAAAGCCCTATCTCCAATGCTAGTAACACCAACGGGAATAACAAGGTTATGCAAAGAAGTGCAACCACAAAATGCATTATCTCCAATGCTAGTAACACTGTCAAGGATAACAAGGCTTCTCAAAGAAGAGCAATCACGAAATGCCTCATCACAAATAATCCTAGTTTCCTTTTTAATAAAATAAGTACCATCGAGTTCTCTCGGTGATTTTAGCAATTTTATTCCATCTTTGCTATATTTCACTCCATATTCATCTATTATGGCCTCATTCAACTCTTCATCTGTTGCCTTTGTAGACATATCAAGATTATCACTAGCATCTTGACTTGCCTTTACATATTCTGATTTTGTTGGATACTGCATAGCTTACACGATTATTAATTAACTATCTTAAGTCGTATTTTCATTCGACATTGCAAAGATACACATTTTAAAATGAAAACAACAAAGAAAACTATGAAAATTACAAGGTATTTTAAAGCTTTTGCCCTTTCAGGGCGTCAGGGTTGCGTCCGTAATAACCCAGGGCGATTGCCCTGGGCTAGGAGCTTCTGCCCTTTCAGGGCGTGTTGGGGCTAGTCATCAGCTACGTTTCCTGCTTGCGAGACGACTCCACAACGCACTACTTTCCCCAATATCTTTCAGCCATAGGCTGCAACCTTTCCTTTATTACTTCCATAACAGTCTTGAAATCATGAGATTCTTTCCATTGAATCTTTTTCAGAAATGCTTTCCAGCGAACTATACGTGCTGCATCTGTCGCAAAACTTTCTGTAAACAACTGCAATTCGGGATTGTATATAAGCCCTCTATTACCGAAAAATACAATATTTTTTTGAAAAGCGGTAATATTCTACGGAATATTTTTAAAAACACCGTAGAATATTACCGGAATTATCCTTGTTTTTACACCCAGGGACGATAGTTGTCTCTAAATCTTCCTCTCTACTTTCCTATACCAACTCAAATTCTTCTCATATAACCATCCCTTTTCGCCAGCTTATAATACAGATTCTGGGCGGTATGATAATCGGGATCGGAACCTTCAAGCCACTCCGAAAAGTGGTGGCTGTGGTTCTTCTGGGTTTCCTGCTTGCGGAAACAAGCCGGTTAGTTGTTGCAAACTACCCAATAACCATTCTTGCGACCACCTTCATGTTTTAGAATTTGAAATTCTTCTCTTAAAGACTTAAGCTCCCGAGAAACCTTTCTTGCAGACATCCCCATTTTTCCTGCTAATTCTGATATTATCATTTTAGAATCCTCTGACAGCATATCCAACATAAGTTTCTGCAAATCAGTCAATTCTTTCTTGCATTTCTGATAACATTCACTACGAATGCAGCGGCTTCAATTCTTCTTCTGTCAATCCTGTTATCTGCATGATTTGAGACCAAGACATTCCCATAGCCAACAAGTTACGCGCTACAGTCAAACCTTTAGACAATTCACCTTCTGCACGACCTTTAGCAATTCCCTTTTCCTCGCCTTCAACATACGAGCCATAAAGGCCGGAGTAGTAATCATCGGCGGCCTTAATACTTTCATCGTATTTTTCCTGCTCCTCACTACTCAAGCAACGAACATCCGCCAATTTAGCAAGATGATCGAATATCTTCTTCTGTGCCGTAAAAGGCAATCTTTCCAATACTTCCATATACTTCAAAACATAAATCCATAGGGGTTGATGTATCTACCCATAAATTATCAATTTAGATTCTGTAAATCTGCCGCAAAGATAAACTTTTTTATTGAAACTGCCAAGAAATTCTAGAATTTTCTTTCAAAAGAAAGAGAGATGTAGAGAGAAAGGGGAAGCTGCCCTCCCATCGCACCTTCCCAACTCTTCCTCCTCAAACTATCCTCTTATATTCCTCCTCCTTCTTCAGCTTATCATAAAGCTCGTGAGCTTTGGAATAATCTTTATCAGATTCTGCAAGCCACTCCGAAAAGTGGTGGTTGTGGTTCTTTTGGGTTTCCTGCTTGCGGAACGAGTCTACCACACACTTCTTTTCTACTTCGGGAAACATCAGGTTCATTCGTGAGGCGAAGGTTGATTTGTCCTGATCACCCTTCACTATATGGAAAGTATATTTCATCAGACACCACACTATGTACCAGTCCTGCTGCTTGGTGATATTGCCCTTGAGCCAGAACTTCAGCATGTTTTCTAACTTGTAAGGATCTACCCACTTGGCAAAGAAAGAGTCGCTGTTACGCTCAAAATCATCAGCCCTGGCAATTTCTGCCTCCCACATTTTATGCTCACCCTGATACTTGAACAGCGTTTCAAAATCCTCGGGAGAAGCCTGCTCCCTGACTAGCGTACGGACGAGTTCTTCTTCCTCATCCTCCTCTCGCTCAAACCAGTCTGAACAAAGCGTATAATTGTTGTATTTATCCTCAACCCCATCCATCACTTTCTGTAAACTGTCGTTGGTAATGGCTATTCTCCTGCTTTCCATGCGGTGCTTCTTTACCTTTACCTCACGTTTCAGATGCTCAGGTAGCGTGCCCTCGTCGAAAATTCGCTTGATATAATGGTAAATAATAACAGCCTCATGGTCGGTGCGGAAAAAGCGGGTTCTGTATAAGGCTAGGAAATCAGCACAAATAGTACTTACTGTGGAGATGGTTTCTGCCAAAGACATCTGCAAACCAGTAGAGACAAAGTTCTTGTAATGGGAATCAAACTGAGGAAAGTCGTCTCCGGCAGGAACTTTTAGCTTCTTGCATTGCTCGAAAATAGCCTTAGCATAGGGAATCTGACCATACTCCTCTTCCTTATCGAGCAAATAGTCTGAATGCTTCTGGGCGATGGTCTGAATTTCCTGGAGCACCTTCTCTAAAACATCAGTATAAATCCCCATGAATTCATCATCGTAGCTCTTGTAGATGGAAATGTAGACTTTCTTATGGAGCGTATGAATATATTTAAGAAAATCTGTCAACTGCTTGGCAAGGTTCTGGTAAATATGAAAATAACAGGTAAGACCTTTATGCTTTCCTGCATTCCATTTAAATACATCTTTAGCATGCTGAATCTCCTTATACAAATGTTCTGCCTCTCTCTTAAACTGACCCACATCAGTAGTTGTTACTGGAGTGTATTTCTTGACTCCTGTTACTTCATCTTCCACAAAAAGATCTTCTTCTGATGAAATCTTCAGAAGAGAATTGTAGTTATTGTCAGTATTTGGTATTTCCTCTGTCTGCATATTCTTTTTCTAGGTTTGATTTGTTATGTTGTTTAAATAAGCGGCGTGGGGTTCCCTGTAAGTACCGGTATTCGGGTACCTGCAAGAACCTTCGGTAAGGCACAAACAAGTACTGCCCACGCCGTAGAGGAGTGGACGCCTTGCTGTCACCGTCTTCTTACCGAATTTCTGAATTGCAGGTTCTGAATACCGTAGAAGTGTCAGATAATCAGCGTCTATATTCTATATGTTATATTCTATTTTACTATCTGTTTCTTATTATTCTATTTTAAAGACTCGGGGGCACTTTTTAAAGTGACTTCGATTCTAATTAAACAAATGTCTTGGCTGACAACCAGCCTTGACGATAACTAACACCTGCACATTAAATGCAAAATTGTCCCAAAATTACAAAATAATTGCGAAAACATCTATATTTTATTGCAAATATTAACAGAAAATAGCAGAAAACTCAGTAAAAAGGGATTTTAAACCTCTAGACAACGAGATGGGGAAAAAGCTGATTATGTAAATAATGGTTACCATACTACGGGCTGAAGGTCCCAAAGTTCCTAGCGCAGGGCATCGACCTGTGTATGATAGCAATCAGCAAGGCGCCCTGTAGGGGCAAAAGCTTTGTAAGCTGAAAAATGTAAATCTTCCTTACTCTTATATGCAGGAAATGAAAAACAGCAGTTTTTGAGTTTTAGAAGATAAGAAGCAAAAATTAGAGGGTTAGGAAGGAGTTTTACCCACTCTACTAGGGGTGAAAAATGCCCCTCCTCAGACATAAATCTGTCTCAGACTTGACGTATTTTTGACAAATTCGAGGGGTAAATAAGGGGTAGAATGAGGTAAAGAGAGGAGAAAAAGCAATGCAAGAACTCATTTCCGGCACTAGAGAATGTAGATTATACTTATACATAAAAACATTAATAGCAACTTTAATATACTGGTATAAATGTGTAATAAACAACTAATTACGATACGTTACCTTATTTACTGCAAGTCTTTAAAACAGAAATATTCTATCCGGTCATTAAGGTCAAGGTCATTAAGGTCATTAAGGTTTCGGGGGAAAAACATTTTCCTATAGTATATATATAAATAATATTTATATATACTATAGCTCAAAATGACCGATTCCCATTTTCTTAATGACCTTAATGACCTTGACCTTAATGACCGCTTTTTCACGTTTCTTCAGCTACCTTCAATGCGTATTTTCCTGTTTTACTATGTTTCTGCAATAAAGCTCTGATAGAAAACGATAGAAAGTATTATCTATCAGCTACTTACGTCATTTTCAGCATAGAAAGTTAGGGTGAAAGTTTGCATTCTGCCCGAAAATGTTGTATCTTTGCACCGGCAATCGAAAGAACAGCCTTTTGTGCCTTGCTCGGGTCTTCTCTTAAGACCAACACGGGTCATAAATGATGGCAGGCGCCGGTCATCAATGAAGACCCCGAAAACGGCAGGAACGGGGCGTTCTGGGGAGTTGCAAAACAAAGGACTCTAAACATACTACAAACGACTATGATTAATTACAGCATCGTAATGCGTAGCGTGAACGCAAATCTTCTGGAAATCAACCAGGCTAAGTCACGCATCAACCAGGCAAAGAAGGAGGGTAAGAATCCTGACCCAAAGGACCTGGAACTCGTGAAGACTGAGAAGCAGAATGCTTTCGCCATCTCACAGTACACCGACATCATGACCATCGAGAAGTTTGCCAAGCACATCACCTCTCATGGCAGTGTTTATTCGAGAGCTGACATCAGCGCCATCCTCTACATCGCCGTAGACTGCATGCGTGAGATGTTGCTTGAGGGCAAGAAAATCCGTCTGGGCGACCTCGGTGATTTCTCTCTCCTTCTCACTTCGAAGGGTGCCGAGGATGCCGACAAGTTCACCGCACAGAACATCACCGGTGTGAAGGTTCAGT
>ENA-OPVY01000105-OPVY01000105.1-human-gut-metagenome-genome-assembly--contig:-NODE-105-length-72414-cov-17.816153_pt1 | contig 72414 bp, 84 predicted proteins | sample MGYA00241503_ERZ501998 | MGnify/ENA primary metagenome ERZ501998 (study PRJEB25962, sample SAMEA2042107) | human gut metagenome | biome: human gut; feature: human-associated habitat; material: faeces... | reverse complement strand
TCCTCCAATCCCGGCGTTCGGGTCGGGGCAAAAAATCTGAAGCGTCCACTCGGAAAGGCTTTCCGGGGAGCCTTGCGGTTCTCCTTTTGCCCTTCCTCCTGAGCACGCCACTGTTATAGCACCGCTCATTAGCAGTGTCAATAGAGGAGTGCTAAAATTCATAAAAGAATAATACTTTTATAAAATCCTATGCAATCTTTTCAAAATTCAGTCGTATCATCGCATTTTATATCATCTTGGCAATCATGAAGCACAACAGTTCATATGCTTCCCGGATATCCTCCGGCAGACGTTTCAAAGTCTCGTCCCGCAGTTCCTGCGGCATCCCGTAAAAAGCTTCGGCAATGCCGCCGGTGATGCAGGCAAGGGTGTCGCTGTCGCCGCCCAGAGAGACCGCATTGCGAAGTGCATCCTCAAAACTGACGCTTTCCAGAAAAGCAATGATTGCTTCCGGCACAGTTTCCTGACAGGTCTCCACATGATGATAGGTCGGCCGAATTTCATCGCAGGTACGGTTCAGGTCATAACCGAAGGTCTGCTCCACATACCGCTTGATCTCCGGCTTGCTGTGACCGGTGCGTGCCAGAAAAATCGCTGTCGCCGTGGCCTGCGCGCCTTTGATGCCCTCCGGGTGGTTGTGGGTGACTTCAGCGGTCACTTTTGCCATTTCCAATGTTTTGTCCAGCGTGTCGAACAGCCAGCCCGCTGCCGACACCCGCATAGCCGAGCCGTTACCGAAACTGCCATAGGGATTCGGATTTTCTGCGTGCAGCCACCGGCGGAACATCCCGCCGTAACCGGCATGAGGGTATGTTTCTCCCCAAATGCGCATCTCGCTCTTTGTTTCTTCAAATGTTCTCTCCGGGATGCCCTTACCTGCAATCAATCCCCGTGCCACCGCAGCGGTCATGACGGTATCATCGGTGAAGTGCGATTTCTCGCTCAGCAGCGGAAAATCCTTGTGCTTGTAATTGTTGTGGTCAAATTCATTAGGATAAACAGGATAACTATATCAGCAGGGGCCTCCGGGCTCCTGCTTTCTTTCTGTTCTTCCGCCGTTTCGTGCATAATGCCGCAAAAAGCGTCATTCTCGAAAACTTTTTGCCACAAATTGCCAGATTTTACTTGACATTGTCCCTTTTAGGGTCTATAATAAGGGTGTAAGAACGAACGTGACCCGAAAAGGGTAGGAGGAAGATTATGAAAACTCTCGAATCCATGAAGCAGTTCATCCGCGAAAACAATTTCACCGCTCTGGTCAATGAGCTCGTCACCGGTGCCGACATGGACGTTGCAGACGCTGTCGAGTACGTCTACGACATGAAGACCCTCAGCAAGGCTCAGTTCGCAAGCAAGTATTTCGGTTGATGGTCGATAGGGGGTAACGATATGTTCAAAAAGTTGGTCAAGGCAATCGCCGCAATCCAGAACGAAAACGACCGCGACGAGTGCTACTGGCAGATTGACCGTGCATTCGAGGAAGAGCGCATCTCCTTTGAGGACCACGAGCTCCTCTACGGTCTGGCTGGTATGGTTGAGGTCGCTTAATTTTTTTGCTTTCGTGTGCCCCTTTTAGGGACGTTAAGCAAGCAGTAAGACCCGTTTCGGGTAGGAGGTTTTTATGGAGCTCTACAAGTACACCGGCAGCGTAGCTGTCCTGACCGTTCGCTTCGGAAAGGCCGAGACCATCACCCTCTACGACAGCTATGACGACAGCGTCGCTCCGGTTCGTCTGGATGTTCGCGGGGCTCTGGCCGAGTACATCAAGAAAATCGAGGGCACGGACAGCGAGGAGCGGTACATGAATCTCGACTGGTACTACGACTTCAATATGCTGCTCCGGCGCATCGAGGTTCCGGGCGTCCCGTCCGAAAAGTTCCAGATGGCCGGTGTCCCGGCCAAGGTTCTGACGCAGACCCGCAGCAATCCGGACGAGCTCGTCTGCTTCGGTTTCCCTGATTTCATCAACACAACCAAGCCGGTCTCGATGGGTCAAGATGATTACCAGAACTTCCTCATGTGGAAGCGTGAGAACAGAGATTAAGGAGGTGCGCGTTATGACGCAGGTAAGGTATTTCGGGTTCGTCAAGGCCGAGGAGCCTTGGACGGGTAACCAGTTCAAGATGTACGCCGGAAAGAACGGCTCCACGTTTGGGAGCAAGGTTCCGGCCGGTTCTGTTGTGGAGTGCGGTTACAAGAGCATCAGCTCCGCCGACAGCGCAGCGAGAGAGTTGAAATCCCGCTGCGAGAAGATGGGTCGCAGGGTTTTCTGCTGGGGTTACGAGAGCGTCGCAGAGGTGCAGTAAAGGAGGGTTCGTCTCATGCTTATTTTCAAAGAGGACAGCCGTACCGGTGTCTCGTGTGGGCTGAACGATTTCGGGGAACTTTTCATCGGCAACTCCCGCTCCGGCTACAATCTGCCTGACACCCCGGAGAACCGAGAGAAGATTCTGAAAGATTTCGACTGCTGGTGGACCGGCTGGACGAAGCCCATCTTGTGATGGCCACAGCAAGGTCTGAAAGGAGTATTTTATGACAAACGAAAGTAATTTCCCTGCCGTGTTCTTTGAGGATTTTCTCGCCGCTCTCCGCAAGGTGCAGGACGAGAACCGCATCCACGGGAATGTGGAGGTCTTTGAGCTCCGGCCGTCTCCTGACGGTGCTGTTCATCTTGGCGTGAGCTGGCCCTCCATTGGGACGGTTCCGCCGGAGGAGGCGAAGAAGTTCGCCGAGGAGGTCGCCCGGGCGGCCGCCGCTGCCGCTGCCTTTCCGTACAACGGCTATGTGTATACGTTTGAATAGGAGGTTCTTCTGATGACTGTTCTTGAGCGTTTGAAAGCTGCCGGGTATGACCCGGCCGTGTCCCTGTTCCCTGACAGTATCGGGAATGCCGGTTCCATGGAGTGTGAGCGCATCCAGATTCGCACGTTCTTCTGCCGCCCCCGTGAGAACGAGGCCGCCATCGGGGTGACCGCAACAGCGATGACCCACTTCTCTGACGGCTCGACCCGTCCGTACCCGGACGGCTGGCCGCGCAGCCTCGATGCCAGTGTCACGCTCTACTTCGCTGGCGACGCAGAATTTCATTATTTCGGCAACGTCGCCACCGACCTTGTCGGCTCCGACGCCGAGTTCCGATACAGGCTCTTGAGCCGCTGTATTCAGGACTGCAAGTATTTCCTCGGCTGCGGCTCGCGTTTCAGCAAGTACCTCTGGGGCTGCTGCGTTGAGAATCATATTCAGGCCATGCGCATCCTGTGGGACAGCTTTTCCGACGACGAGAAGCCGGAGTGGACCTCTCTCGAGGAGATTGAGCGGTTCAGCAAAAAGATGCTTGAGGAGGAGATTTACTGATGGCTGCCCAGAATTTCAAGTTGTTCCTTGGCTGTCTCGGAAACGGCGTAACAGTCTGCAACTCCGCCGTGATGGAGGACGGCGATTTCAAGATGGTCGCTCACATCTCCAACGAGGGAAAAATCACTTGGTACGTCGGCGAGGATTACCCGCCTGCGGATGCTCTCGCAAGCATCCGGGCCTGCGCAGAGCAGGAGCGGGTAAAGTACGAGGCATGGCTCAACGGCCTGTCTCCGGCCGCGCGCCGGGAGTATCAGCTCGAGCGGCTGCCGCTCCCTGAGTTTCTCGAGGAGCTCCGCAAGGCAAAGGAAGAAAGGGAGGGAGCCTAATGGTCCGCGATATCCACGATTATGACAGCCTCAAGAAGGCATACGATGTCCTGCTCATGTTTGAGCGGTTTCCCGGTCCGGTGCGCAGTGAGCGCGTCGAGGAGTTCGTCACTCAGCTCAAGCGCGACATCCGAGAATACGTCAATCGGGTTTCCGATTGCCGCATCGTCCGCGACGAGCTCGATTCTTTCGTCGAGCTCGTTAAGCTGCCCGAGAAGCTCTCTCCCCTCTCAAAAGAGAGCGTTCTCGAATGGTTCTATATGCACCGGGCCTACCGCGACGACCGTTATGACGGCATGGGGTGCTCCGGTCAGTTCTTTACCACCCGCGTCAGGCTCTTTCGCCGTCGCGGTTGCTGGTACGCCTATCATTTTGTTTCGGTCGATATGTAAGGAGGTTCGCATGGAAATCAATATCACATACAAAAGCCCGGAGCACGAGGCCGCGTTCCTGTCTGAGCTTCAGCGGATTCCGCACATCGTAAATCCCGAATCCGGGCGCATCAATCCGTATTGGGGCGCGTCCCTGTATCTGCTCTCCGCGCTCACGCGCTGGCCGGAGCTCCGCATTGCCGTCATCGGCGAGGACTACATGATGTTCACGGCCGCAAAGGAGGCTTTCAATTTGAGCCAGAACGAGCGCATCGTCGTCGAGCTGGCTGCCAATTTCTATAATGCCGGTCTATGGGAGATGCCCGGTTTCGAGATGGTCTACGCCACCTGCGACACTGCTTTCACGCTCATTCTTGAGGCGTTCCGCCTGCGTCGTGCAAATCTCTTTTACAAAGACGGGGAGGTGTCCGCAGAATGGGAAGAAAGAAAATGAGCCTCCGGCGCGCCGTCGCAATCCTGCGCCTTGTCGCTGCGGATGACCTGTCCTCCGGGCGGGCAATCGACGGGCAGAATGAGGCTGCCGCCGTCGTGCTGGAAGATTACGAGGAGACAAAGAAAGAGCTCGCAGATTGGGTGAATGCTTCTCCCGAGGAGCTCGCCGATGTTATAGCCGGGATGTAAGGAGGCCTGTACCGTGGCTGCTGTCTATCGGACGTTGTATGAGAAGTATGAGCAAAACGACGTTTTGCACGTCGGGATTCAGGAGGTCGTCGAGGCCGAAAAGGAAATTGACGCGTTCCTCAAGTCTCTCGACCGGAACCAGCGCGACCAGCTCGACACGCTGCTGGGACGTCTGTCCCGTGCCTACGAGATGCAGGGCTTTCTTTTCGGCGGTCTCGCATCCGGCGCAAAGTGGAACGGCAAGACGGCTCCCGAACCGGGCGACGGATACGGCCGGAGCGTCCGCGCCTATCACGGCTCAACGCTCGCTCCGGTCTGCCAGATTGACCGCAAGACAAATCAGGTCATACATGAGTATCCGAGTATCGCTGCTGCCTCCCGTGCTACCGGTCTGGATGACAGCGCAATCGGAAAGGTATGCAAGGGAAAGTTACCCCATGCGGGCGGTTTTCTCTTTCGGTACATCGAGCAGTAAATCTTTCACAGGTACGCAAAAATATTTCAAGTTTTTGCCATTTTGCTCTTGCTTTCCACGCGCTCGCGTGGTATAATATAGTCAGTTGAGGGGGCTGCTCCTCAATGAGTAAGGTGGCAAGGCCAGAAAGGAAACAAAATGGACGACGAAATGAATACCGCCGAGGTGCTTCGCGACGAGGCAAAGGAGAACCGGACCCGTGAAATTCTCGAGCTTATGCGTAACAGCAAAACGCTCGAGGAGGCCGTGGAAAAAGTAAAAGCCCTGCTCAACAAGTAAGCAGGGCTCTCCGATGAAGAACAAAGGCCGATGACGGCGGCCAGCGTTCTGAAACGCCGGGGGAGTGAGAAACAGCTTGCAGATGCCTCACTTCTCCGGCATTTCTATTATAGCAGATTCAAGGGGGATTTCAAGATGTCAGCTTTAACGCCTGTTGCCGCCCGCATCACCGGGCTGCGCGAGGCTCGCGGGTTGACCCGCACCCGGCTGTCGCAGCTCTCTGGCGTCCCGCTGCGGACGCTCGAGGAATGGGAGGCCGGTCGCCGGGTCCCGCGCGATGTTTACCAGATTCACGCCGTCGCTGCTGCGCTCGGCATGAGCATTGAGGATTATCTTGGGCTATAATGAATCAGGAGGCCCGGCGTTGTGCCGGGCCTCCCTTTTTGTTATTCGGGCATAAAGCCGTAACCGGCCTCAAATGCCGCTACTTCTCGGAGGTAGGCAACGCGGCCTGCTGCGCGGTCGATGGCGTCGCGCAATTCGCGGTTTTCCACCAGCTTGAGCAGCGCGGTGAGCGTGTCCTCTGCCTGCATGATTTCGCGGGTGTCCTGCGGGTTGACCTGCTCCATGTAGAGCTCATAAATAGACTGTTCCATGCTTGCCTCCTATGCCCGCCAGAGGTTGAGCTGCTGCCACGCATACGGGATTTGCGCGCGCCGTTCTTCCTGCTGCGGTGTTTCGGAGCAGCCATTGTTGACGGGAGGGCTGTTCGTGGTCCCCGTGTAGCCCTCTCCATCACCTCCCTGTGGGCCGTCTCCCGCAGGCTGATTTTAACTTGCTGGCTATTTGCCTGTAGCTTTTCGGAGTGCTTTCTCCTGCGTTGAGCCGTAGAACGTCACGAGCACGGCTCCGGGGCCTCGATTTCGGGCTTTTGTGGTCTGGCCGTAAAGTTTGCCGCCTAGCCACCACGACGCTTTGCGGGTCTCCGCAGGAGGCTTTCGTCACTTGCTGGGTCATTTTATGCGTTCAGCTCTTTCTCGAGTTGCTTGATGCGTTTCTTCACGGACAATCCGGAGTTAAGACGCAGGCCCTCCCGGTATGCGTCGAGGGCTTTCTGCTTGAGGTCGTTTTGGTCGTATATCTGGCCGAGCTCCTTGTAGGCATTGGAGAGCTGGTATGTGGACATCTTGGGATTCAGGGCTGACAGGCTCAAATAGTCTACCGCTTTTTGTTCCGCCTGCTCCGTGTAGGTCTCTTTCAGCTCACCAATGCAGCCTTGAGCCTTTTCGAGCAGCTCGTAGGGTGACAAGTCTGTTTTTTCTTCATACCGTTTCAGCCTCTCGGCGTTCTGTTCCAGTGTCTCGGCATCCGGGCCATCAATCCCGGCTTTCGCTCTGTTCTTTGCGTCGAGTTCTTTTTCCCAACCGTCGTCGCCCTCGACCTCGTCCCTTGCCTTTTTCAGGATAGCCGCATACTCCTCGTATGGGATGCCCATGCGCTCTGCCGCTTTCATGGCTCCATAGTCCGGAATCTCCTGCGGCTCGTCTGCCGGGACTGTTGGCTCGAGAGAAAATGTAAAGCCGTGCTTCTCGCTCCACTCTGTCTCCCGCTTCTTTGCGGTGAACAGAGTGAATTTTTTTCGTGTCGAATCCACGTTTATCCCGCGAACGGTATTTGCACTCACCTGAACATCTCCGGCCGCGATGGTCGAAAAGGCGTTCGTATCAATAAGCATGGTGCTCTCTCCGCTCGGGCCGTATGCCGTCATAAAAAGAGCCACGCTGCCGTCGTCCGATATTCCACACGCGGCAATATAAGCATCCGCGTCGAAGTAGGCAAGCGGCTTGAGCTCGCCGTCTGTAATATAGCACCGCTTTTCATCAAAGCAAGCCACGCGGCCCGCCTTGCTCGGTGCAAAGTTCAGTTCGGAGCTCGGTTTCTTGTCCCTACGGTCGCGCAATTCACTCTGGATTTCTGCTGCGCCGTCGATTGTTACCCCCCCCCCGAACAGTTGTTCGTGGGTGAGGGACGCAGTTGTGTTACCCATAACTGTTGTCCTCCTGTTCTGTGTTGGTAGTCGTGCTTTTATGATAGCACCTAACAGGGGCAATGGCAACGGCTTTCGCGTCAGCGATTGCAAAATCGCGGAGTATAATATATTCTCTACTCTACTCTTCTTTACTCTACTCTTCTTTGTCGATTGTTTCGCCGGAAATACCCGGAAATGCTGCTTTCAGTGCATATCCGCGCGGATATGCGTTCAAAACGGTATTTCCGCTCCGGTTATATTGTTTTTCGTGGTATTTTGGGACAACTGCGTGTGTTGTCTCGTATGACCCTTTTATCAACTTTTTCCACCCAGTTTTCCACTTTTCGGGTCATTCTGGTATTTCCGCGTCGTTTTTCTGCGGTTATCCACGGAAATGATAGAAAATGTATCAAAAAGTGCATTTCTGTCCCGAAAATGTCTTTTTACGAGAATAACCGCGCCGGAAATGCTGTTTTAAGTGCGTTTCCGGGGAAGATATTGCAAAAAACGGCAATAAAAAAAGAGCCTCCCGGCTCTCTTGTGCGAGGTATACCGGGAGGCTCGTGCTGTTATGTGGTAGCTGCTGGGGCGTCCTTAGTGAATCTGATTCTTGACGCTCTCGTAGGTCTTATCGCCCTCGATGGCTGCCTGCGTGAATGACTGGTTATACCACCAGTTCACGATGCTCGCGCCGACGGTAAAGCCGGTGGTGATGAACTGCTCGAGCTGTGCGTTGTCGATGGGGATGACGGGCTTGCCCGCTGCGCTCAAAATCTGGTTAGTCAGTGCCAGAGCCAGAGCTGCGGTACGGGCGATGGTGCCAGCGGAGATGTGATTGTTGTTCATAGTGTTGTCCTTTCTGTTGAAAATCAGTTGTCGTGGATGGGGAGAGCTTTGGCCCGGTTGTACAATTCGGTCCCGGTCCCGTTCCCCCCAAGCGTGTGGTAGCTGCGATAGAGGTACTCCAAATTTTTCAGGCCGCTCGCGTCGATGTAGCCCTGCTGAATGTAGTGCTGGCAGGCCTGATAAATACGGTCGTGCAGAATAGCCAGTACGCCGTCGAGGAGGGCTTTGTACTTGATGGCTACGGCGATAATCGCCGTGCCAAGCAGTCCGAAAGCCCACTCCGCCCAATACTGGACAATGAACTCCCACATGGGTATCACCTCCTCCCTCACAGATATTTGTCTGCGCCTGACAGGACAGTCCAGCTCTTGGGGCCGCAAATGCCATCAGGGGTGAGGCCGTGCTTACGCTGGGCCGCCATCAGTGCCTTTGTGGTAGCCGGGCCAAAACTGCCGTCGTGCGGGATGCCGAGGAGCCGCTGCAGCATAACCGTAGCTGCGCGGTTAGCGGCTCCCTCGCAGCCCTGCTCGATGGTCGGCAGGACAAACTTGTTGTAGGTGGTGCTGGGATACACGCCGGGCCGGACGCAAAGCCATGTAGCCTTGCCTCCGCGCGTGTCGGTGTGGACAATGGCGGCCTTGTCGTGCCAGTAGATGCCGACCGCGCCAAAGCCCTGTGCGGCCGCGATGATACCGAGGGCAACGGGGTTTACGCTCCGGTCCTTCGTGCGCCAGTCGGCCGCAATGCCGTAGAGGTGGCGGCTTGTCCGGCTGCCGCCCACTTTCGGGTCTGCGTTGTGCTTCACGCACCGGTAGCCCGACGTAACCTTGATGGCCTTGCCGAGCTTGGTGCGGACGGTCTGCATCTTCTGGACGAGCTCCGGGTCAATCATCTGCGCCGTGCATCCGCACGGGCAGGCAAACTCGGACCGCTCGAAGTCTGTGGTGATTTTCGTGTGGTCGTTCGGCTTAAAGGTAATTACGCTCATTCTCGACGTCTCCTTTGTCGGTCTGTTTGAGTACGGAAAATTCTGCGTGTACCACCGCGCGGGCTGCTCCGTAGCCCTCCGGCTCCCCGCAGTTCGTTTCGAGGGAGTATTCCTCCCACCGGTCGAGCAGCTTAACGGTGGCCGTCAAAAGCTGTTCGAGCCTCTCCTCGCGGTTCATTGGCGGCTCCTTTCAGCGGCTCTCGCCGCGCCGGAACAGTGTGTAGTGCGGACGCTCCTCCCCAAACAGCCAGTATCGCAGCCAGTCATCGAGGACGACGGCCGCGATGGACACGAAAATCCACAGGATGCTAAACGGGAGGCAAATCTGCCCTTTGTAGTTGAGCGGCATCCCGGAGTAATCCCAAACGCCGAGGCCGAGCCAGACGTTGAGAATCATCCCGGTTGCGAGCTCTGCTCCTGTCACGATGGCTGAACCGATGATGCCCTGCAAAATGAGTGGTGTATCCCATTCGAGCAAACCCTCGTTCAGCTCGCCTAGAATCAGGAAAAGGAATCCGCCGAGGACGAACATCGTCCAGTGCGTGTGACCGCGCCATGCCGTCTCAAGCAGCGCGTAGGCCGTGCCGCCTGTCAGGAACAGCACGGCTGCCTTACTGGCCCGATACACTAGCGATGACCTTTGCCATGTTGGCCGCAAGGTCCTCCGGGAGCTGTGCGCCGTAGTGGATACCGGCCAGCTCGTCTGCCGTCTTGGCACGGGTGGCCCACTGCTTCGCGTGGTTGAAATAGGTGGTGTGGTAGAGCTTGTGCGCCACGGCCGCTGCTGCGACAGCGTTGATGTCGGCCGCGCTGAACACACGGCACAGCTCACCATCCGCGTGATAGGGATAGCCCTCCGCGCCTGCTTTCACGGCTTCGAGTGCGACGTTGAGGTTAATCTGGTCTGCCTCCGTCAGCGCAAAGTGCTGGGTGGAGCCGTCCGCCAGCTCGACCCAGCAGCCCTCGACGATGGCCTTGCGGCAGGCATCATCCAGCTCGGTCAGCTTTTCAGGCAGCAGCTCTTCGAGCTCCTGCTTGCGGGCCATTTCGGTCCATGCGGCGACGTTGGCCTTGATGCTGTCCTCAATGCCCTCCCGCCACGGGATGATGAGGGTGTACTCCTGTGCCGTGTATACGGTGGTCTGCTCCTCGCCGTTTGCGCCGGTCGTGGTGCGGGTCTCCGCGTTGATGTTCTCGTGCAGCAGCACCTCACACTGTTCGGGGTTGAGCTGCGTTACCGACACAATAGGCGGTTCGTGCGCGTATTCTCGCTTCATGTCTGATAGCCTCCTTTAGCTTTTTGAAGTTCACATACGGCTTGACGTACTTCACGAAAAAGCCGTGGCAATGTGCGTGTTTCAGCCATCCGCAGTAGCTCATAACCGCTGCTGCGTCCCGCGCTCGCACTCTGCCTGTTTTCTGGGTATGCTTGTAGGTTTTCTTCACCCTCCGCCTCAAGCGCAGAGCGAGGTTCTTTCGCAAGGTCGTTTTCTCGCGGAAGAATCGGAATCCAAGAAAATCCACCGCACGGGCAGCCGTCGGGAATATCTGCCAGTTCGCCTTTAACACAAGGCCGAGACCCGCCAGAAACTTCTCGATTGCTTTCACCGCTCTGTGCAGGAGCTTTTTACTCGATGCCCAGAGACACATATCATCCATGTACCGGACAAAATACCGTATGTGGAGCACTTCCTTGATGAAATGGTCGAGCCGCTGCAAAAGGAAGTTCGCAAACCACTGTGAGGTGTAATTGCCAATCGGCAGGCCGTCCGAGCTGTTCAGCACCGTCTCACACAGCCGCAGCATCCGCTTGCACTTGATAACGTGCCGCAGTTCCTGCATAACGGCCGGGGCCTTAGACGATGGGTAGAATTTTCGGATGTCGAGCTTTGCGCAATATTTTGTGTTCTTCCTGTCCAGCTTGTACCACTTCTCAATGTGCTTCTTTCCGTAGTGCGCGCCGCGCCCGGGGACGCTGCCGCAGTTCGTTTCGCACATCCCACGCATAAACACGGGCTCGAGAACGAGTATCATCATCCAGTGGACGATTTGGTCGGGGTAGAATTTCGGGCAACAAATTTCTCTCACCTTTTGCGTCGCGCCGTCCTTGATTTGGAATCTCCGGTACGGTGAGGGCGTAAAGCTCTCGTTCGCAATCATGGTGTAGAGTTCATCGACGTAATGGTCGATATTATTCAGGATGCGTCTAACCGACCTCCGGCGACGCTTTTTCCGTGATGCCTTTATGATGGCGTCCCTGATAAGCTCTCTGTCGAGGAGCTTTTCATACAGGAATCCTGCCCTTTTCAACAGGCATTCACCTCTTTCTTTTAGCCTTGAGGGTTTTCGAGGCCTGTCCGGTCCTACTAGCTCCCACCTGATGTGGCGTATTTTTGCCGAGTGGCAAGGCGGCCCGTTCTCCGGGTCCGGCTGCCTCTAGGGCGGCGAAATGGTGTGCAATAATTTATGGGAACGCATAAAGAAAGACGCGCGCGGCGGTTCCAGTTCGAGTTCGACGGGGCATTGTTGCAGTTGAAGTAACGAGAGCCGTAGTTCCGGCCATTGTTGAGGTTGCCGCCAGCAATCACCGCACAGCAGGGCACACCAAGTCCCTGTTTGGAGTTAAAAAGCGAAAGAAAAAGACAGAAGAAGAAAGGGGGCTGGCCGCCCCCAATCCCCTGCTGTCAGGTATTTTAAGAAAGACGCGCGCGGCGGCTCCAGTACGAGTTCGACGGGGCATTGATGCAGTAGAAGGAACGAGAGCCGCAGAACCGGCCATCGTCGAGGCCGCCGCCAGCAACCACCGCACAGACCGCGCTCTGTGCGGGCCAGTAATAGTCCGCATAGTAGGTGGTCGAACTGCCGCCAACAACGCTCGTCATGCGGATGAACGGATACCGCTTGTCCTTGCCGAGCTCCTTGACGTACCCGCCGTCCTTTGCCATCTCGTAGGACAGCTTCACATAGTCGGAGGAGACCGTGCCTCCTGCGTACTTCGTCGGGTCAGGCAGGTAGTTCATGTAATACTTGTAGTTGCCCTCGCTGCCCTCTCTGGTTGCGAGAACGTCCGCAACATTGACCCATGCGTTTGCATAGGGGTTCTCCTTGCCACGGTAAATAAAGGGGTATTTGCCGCTCGTGTTGTCCACAGTGGAGCCGGAGCTGGCCGCCACAACATCGGCTGCGCCGTTCACCCACGGGCGGGAGCCGATGTGGCAGCCCTCCGGGATGTCAACCGCTGCGCCGTCGAAATAGATGTAGGTCTGGTCGGTGCTCTTGTCCTCGATTTTGGTGATGATACGATTCTTGGCGACTCCCTCGCTGTAATAGTTGTTGCTGTCGAGGCTCACGGTCTGGCCGACAACATAGCCTGCGGCCTGCGCCTTGGTGAGCAGGATGCGGTTCACGCCGGTTTCTGCTGCCAGAGCAACATGATTGTTGTCATAGGGCAGGCTGCACGCGCCAATGATGACGGTCTGGGTGTCTTTCGTGCCAAACTCAATCATCATCAGCAGGCCGTCGATGTAGTTATCGACCGCCAGCATACCGGTGTACTGGGAGCCCAGTTTCTTGATGTCGGTCGCCCATCCGTTCAGGCTGTTGTAGTCGCTGAATACGCCGCTCCGGCTCGTGGGCTTCTTGCTGTCGGTCTCGCCCTCCATAGCGACGAGGTAGGCGGCGGAGTAGGTGCGGGGCATAAACTCAAAGCCCGGGACCGGGTAGGTAGACACGGCCATGACCTCATAGTCGCCGTCGATGCCGTCGAAGTAATAAAACTCCGGCGTCTCGACATACACCAGCTTTGCCGGGTCGTTTGTGGTGTAGCCCGGCTCGCCCTCGTATGCAGTGACATGGAACGCGCGGTCTGCGTCGCGGTAGCCGTTGCAGCGGCGACGGCCTGCGAACGGGTAAGCCTTGTCGAAGTCGTTGGTGACGGTCTGGCTGCCAACACCAGCCTCCGCCGTCATGCCGACGCTGTCGTAGATGCGCTCGCCCTTGCTTGCGCTCGCGCCCTTGGGCCAGCGGACGCCGTAGATTTTGACGTGCTCTTTGCGTTCCAGTGCGGAAATACGGTCGTCCAGCTTGGTGAGGTCTGCCTTAGTGGCGAGGCTCGACGGGTCGATAGTGACCTTGACATCGGAAACGCGGTCGATGATGGTGTTGATGTCGTAGGTTGCCACATTGGTGATGGCCGTGCCCTCGGGGCGAATCCACTGCGGATTGTCGGAGAATCCTGCGTAGGCGTACAGAATTTCTTTGCCGTCGGTGTCCTTTGCAAAGACGCCGATTTCCTTGACGAAAAAGCCCTGCGTCACGCCGATGCTGGAAACGGTGACGACGATTTTCGCCTCGCCGTTCTTCGGGTTGTCCACGCTCTCGATGGTGGCGTTTTTCAGCTCATGCACGAGGGCGTTGAGCGTTGCCGGGGAGGCAGGAGGAGTGCCGTCGCCGACTGCGACGCGGGTAATCTGCAATGCGCCTTTCTGCGCCAGCAGTTTGCCGATAAGGGCAATGCCTTTGTTGGTGGTAATAGAGCCGTCCATTTAGATACTCCCTTTCTGTGCTGTCTGCACAATGTAGTGTGTGTTCTCGATGACGCCGCAGCCGGTCCGGGCCGTGTATGCTGCGGCCGCGCGCTCCTGCTGAAATGCCGGGGCGATAGCGACGAGCGTGGTCTGCGCATAGGCCGCACCGGTCATTACGGTGCTCTCTGCGCTGTCCTCCCGGCCGCTATACAGAATCATGTCTGCGGCCGTTCGGCTACTCTCAACCATGCCTGTGCGGGCGTGGAGCACGTTCTGTGCGCTGCGCCGCTCCGGTGCAGGCAGGTCAACGGCCGTTTTGCTCGATTCGAGGACGACGGCCGCTGCGTGGAGCCCGGTCTCAAACGAGAGGCCGGGCTGCGGATGCAGGTCGATGCCAGTCCTGTCGCTCTGCGTGATATAGCTGCCGGTGCGCAGCTCTCCGGCTGCGCTCTGGCCGACAGGTGGCGGGGGTACAATGTCGTACCGGTTGCCCTCGAGTGCGTTCGAGCCAACATAGAGCCGCTCAGAGAACTCGATTTCGATGTTGGTGTATCTCATAGATTTCGCCGTCGTTGAGGTTGGTGCTGATGCTCACGGAGTTCATCACCGGCTTTTGGATGTCGGCAATCTCCGTCACGGTCTGCATCGGGACGAGGAGGTTGTACTGAGCTGGCGGGTACTGCTGCGCAATGGTGAGCGCAGCGTGATTGTTCTGTTCGTTCATAATTCACGCTCCTGTTGACTTTTGATGTGGAGCGAGATACAATAGGCTTGTCCGACAAGAGGGTCGCGCTTTCGAGCGCGGCTCTTTTTTTATGCCTGTGTATCCGGCTCCTGCTGCTCTGCCGCTGCTGCGGCCTCCTGCTCGTCCAGCTCCTTGAGCAACTGGGTGATGGTCTTGCCTGTCTCCTTGCGGCAGCAGGTCGAGCCCATACCGACGCGACGGGCAGCCGCGCTGCGCAGCTTGCGCGAGCATCTGCCGCAGAGGCAGAAAAGGTTCTGTTCAGCCATGTGGTTCACCTCCTTTCAGTGGTGCTTGAGCATTCCGAAAAATGCGTTGTTGATGACGTGGAACGCAAGCAGCGTGACGCCGAGCACGACAAGCCACTCGCCGCCAAAGGCGAAGTAGCCGCGCGCTGCGTAGCTGGCCGGAATGAGTACCAGCGCGGCGATGAATCCGCAGATACCGGCCGAGAGGACCTCTGCAATCCAGATGGCCGCAATGAGAATCGCTCTGTGAATCTTCCAGTCCATTTAGTGCTCCTTTCTCTTGAGGGCCTGCGCCGTCTCAATGACTGCGCGGCTGTATTTGCTGCTGTGCTGGCCCTTGCTCCACGCTGATTTCATGCCGCTGTCGCCCATGTTGTAGGCCATGAGAGCCTTGTCCGGGTCGTCGTACTTTTGGAACGCCCGCCCGAGGATGTATAAGCCAGCCTCGATGTTCTGCTCCGGGTCCATCACATCCGTAATTCCGAGTTCTTCATAGAGCCAGCGGTGATTGCAGACGTTAATCTGCATGAGGCCGAAGTCTCCGGTGTCGCTGACCGCATCCGGCTGGTAGCTGCTCTCCCGCTCGATGACGGCGAGGGCGATTTCAAATGGGACATCCTGCCGCTCCGCCTGCTCCCGGATATACCGTTGCAGCTCGTCGCTCATGGGTACGTCGTAGAGGAGCTCCGGCTCCTGTTCGGCCTCTGGCTGCACCTCCATGTAGGCGAGCGTCACATATTCCGTTGCCGGTGCTGCCGCTGTCTGCTGTGCGAGGTTTGCTGCGGCCGTCGTCGCGCAGGAGTAAGCCGCAATGAGTGCGGTGACTGTGCAGAAAAACGCAACGGCCGCAATCTCCATCTTTCTTTTAAGCGCATCCATAATCAGGTGTGGCGGCTGCCGTGAGCAATCCGACCGTCCTCCGTGCGACGCGGTTGAGGATTTCTTTGACCTCTCCGCTCGTCCGGGTCCGGCAGAAGTCGTCGCAAATCTTGATTCGGGTGTTCCCGATGGTGAAGTCCTCCACGACGTTCCCGCTCTGCTTCGCCTCCAACACTTTTTACACCTCCTGTTTTCCGAATTGCTTTCTGTAAATGAGCTTCAAGGTCTGAGCCTTGTTCGTTATCTCGTCGAGTACCTCGAGGTACTGCTCCATGCGCGGCTTTTCTTTCGCGTCGATGACGCCGTCGGCCGCGATGTCGATGATTCCGTCCTTGACCTCCGGTAACGACTTCATTGCCGAAATGAGCTGCAATGTGACCCGCTCGAGCTCTTCCAGCTCAATCGGTGAAATCGTCCCGATGCCGAGCGGGCAGAGGTGCGAGCAGAAATGGTTTTGCAGCTCCGGCGCGTTGTAGGTGTCCGACAGCATCAGGACCTCCTCCGGGTGCGGGTTGATGGTTCCGAGCTCGATGTTGGCGAGCCGCGTCCGGTCGATGCCGGTCACCTCTGACGCACCCTCTCTGCTGCCTAACCGGTCGTTCCACGATGCCGCTGCGATTCGTGCCTTGTAGAACACGTTATCTGCGGCTTTCGTTGCCATTTTAGGCATTTATCCCGTGCCTCCTTTCGGTTAAAATATTTACAAGGAAACGCAAAATGTTTGCTTTTGGCGTCATTATTTCGCATCAATGACGCGAAACGGGTCGCTTCGGGTTAAAAAAAAGGTCGTCGTAGGGATAGCCGAGGGCCTGCTTGATTTTCAGGCTCAGCTTGAGGGACGGATTCTTGTCTCCGCTCTCAATCTGTGCGTAGTGGCTCCGGCTCACGCCCAGTCGCTCGCTGAAAGTCTGCTGGGTATAGCCTGCGCCCTCTCGGAGCGTTTGCAGCTTTTTCCGCATTCCGCCTGTCTCCTCCTTTCTGTGTGACCCTTTTGGGGTCTTTCTGTGGTTTATTATAGTCCCTAATTGGGTCAAAGTCAAGTTTTTTTCAAAAATTTTTGCTATTTATGACGCAATTAGCGTCATTTGTCCCCGTGAGGGGATTTTTGTGATACAATATATAAGTCTTAGGGAGGTACGTCTGTATGGATAAGTTTTCTGAACGGTTGGTCGCGCTCCGCAAGGAGAAAGATTTGACGCAGGCCGAGTTTGCCCGCCTCTGCGGTAAGCAGCGCACTACGGTCTCCGGCTACGAGACCGAGGGCAAAGAGCCAGATTTCGCCCTGCTCTGCCAGATGGCGGACTATTTCGGGGTAACCACTGACTATCTGCTGGGCCGCGAGGATGAGCGCGCCCACGGCAACGAGGCGTTCCGTCAGGACAATGCAAATTTCAAGCGAAGATATGACGCCCTCCCGAAAGAGCTCCGCGCCGTCGTCTCCTCGACGTTCGATTCGGTCTATGTGCTGCTCTCCCGGTGCATGAACGCACAGAATGCAGCAGAGATGGCCCTGTATCGCGAGCTGTTCTCTGAGCTGCAAACCGGTCGCGGCGAGATAAAGAGCATCCTCGCTGATTGCGGGGGAGACCTGGCAGATGCTTTCCCGCAGATTATGGAGAAGCAGAACACGCTCAAGGCCAAGACCGCCTCTATTCTGGATAGTCTCTTGCAGGCCGATGTTGCGGCCTTAAAAGACAGCAACAAGTAACCTATTGGCCTGCGCTCCGGCGCGGGCCTTTTTTGTTTGGAGGTCATCATGGAGCAGTATCTCATATACCTGCGCAAGTCTCGTTCCGACCTCGAGGCCGAAGCGCACGGCGAGGGCGAAACGCTCTCCCGGCACGAGCACACTCTGCTCGAGCTGGCTAAAAGGCAGCATCTCAACGTGACCGATATTTACCGTGAGGTCGTCTCTGGTGACACCATCGCTGCCCGCCCAATGATGCAACGGGTTCTCTCCGAGGTTGAGCAGGGCGTCTGGTCCGGCGTCCTCGTCATGGAGGTCGAGCGTCTGGCGCGCGGCGACACCATCGACCAAGGCATCATCGCGCAGACATTCAAGTTCTCCGGGACAAAAATAATAACACCTATAAAAACGTATGACCCTGACAACGAGTTCGACGAGGAGTATTTTGAGTTCGGCTTGTTTATGAGCCGCCGCGAGTACAAAATCATCAACCGCCGGTTGCAGCGCGGTCGCCTCGCCTCTGCCAAAGAGGGCAAATGGCCGTCCGGTCTAGCTCCCTTTGGTTATCGTCGGGTAAAGCTCAAAAACGAAAAGGGCTGCTCACTCGAGCCCATCGAGGAGCAGGCCGCTATAGTCCGTATGATTTTCGACCTGTACACGGTCGGTTTGCAGGACGAGGATGGTTCCGCTCGCCCGCTGTCTTTGGGTTCAATCGCCACGAGGCTCAACGATATGCACATCCCGTCTCCGTCCGGTTCACAATGGGCAAGAATCACCATTCGCGGAATCATCAAGAATCCGACGTACATCGGCATGGTGCGCTGGGGCAGCCGTGAGACGAAGAAGAAAGTGGTTGACGGCAAGGTCGTTTCTGTGCGCGGTCCTGCCGACCCAGAGAAAGAGTGCGTATTCAAAGGCATTCACCCTCCGCTCATTCCGAAAGAAACATTTGAGCTCGCAAACGATAAGCTCACCCGGAGCGAGAATACTTCCACGCACAAAGAAAAGGTTGTCCGGAATCCTCTGGCCGGTCTGCTCGTCTGCTCCGAGTGCGGCAGGCAGATGATGCGGATGATAAACCCCGTCCATCCAGATATGCCGGTCGTGCGCTGCCCTCGTCGCGGCTGCCCGAATTGCTCTAGCTATCTTCCCATCGTCGAGGAGCGTGTCATACAGGGCCTCTCCGAGTGGATGAAAGGGTATGAGCTCGAGTGGAGCTCCGCTGCCGCGTCGTCCTCCGTGTCGTCGGTCGGCGTCCGGGAAAAAGCTCTCGCCAGCGCGGAGGCCGAGCTCCGCAAATTACAGCAGCAGCTCGAACGTACCCACGACTTCCTCGAGCAGGGCATCTACGACACAGACACCTTTCTGTCCCGCTCCCGAATGCTCTCCGACAAAATCGCTGCCGCAAAGGATAGCGTCACCCGCTGTTCCCGCGAGTTGACCGAGGAGAAGCTCCGGGAGACCAGCCGCCGCGACATCATCCCTAAAGTCAAGAATTTGCTCGATGTGTACCCGCTGCTCGAAACGGCCGAGGAGAAAAACGCTCTCCTAAAAGAGGTGCTCGAAAAGGTCGTCTACCAGAAGCTAAACGAGAAGCGTAAAAAAAGTCCTGATGGTTTCACAATCGAGATATACCCGCGCATCCCAAAATCCGAAAAATGAAAAGAGAGGGCCGTTTCGGTCCTCTCTTTCTTATAGTTATCCTGTTTAGCCATACTCATAGGGACTGCCCACGATGTCACCCAAGATTGCTCCTAACATGGCTGTTTCCTCCCTTATCTATGATGCCGCTTCTGGAAATCAGCTTCGATTTGTTCTTTCCACTCTGCGCCGATGGCCGCGCAGCAGGGTGCCTCCCGCATCCGGGAAACCGTCTCGCTGACAACGTGGTAGTTGACCGCCACGCCCTGTGCGTCATTCTCGAACCGCACAGCCCGGTCGGACGAGATGCCGAAGCGGGCAGCTTCCTTCACGGCGTCCATGTTGGCACCGAGGAACAGGAACTCCCAGCCGTACTGCTCTTTTTCCCTCTCGATCATCCGGCGGATCTTCTCATAGCTAAACCGTTTGCTGGCGTTTTCCAGTCCGTCGGTGGTGATGACAAAGATGACCTTTTCGGCACGCTCGTCCTCCGGCAGATGGCGCTGAATATTCACCATCTTTTCCATGCCATAACCAATGGCATCCAGCAGCGCCGTGCAGCCCCGGACGTAGTAGTTCTTTTCCGTCAGCGGTGCAACAGCCTTCAGCGGGAAACGGTCGTGCAGCAGCTGCACCTCATGGTCGAACAGGATCGTGGTCACATTGGCCTCGCCCTCCTGCTCCTTCTGCCGGGTCAGCATAGCATTGAACCCGCCGATGGTGTCCTGCTCCAGCCCGCCCATGGAACCGCTGCGGTCCAGAATGAAAACAAGCTCGGTAAGATTTTTCTTCATAATAAATGCCCTCCGTTTTGTGGTGTATCGCTTTCGTTGGCAAAAGGATACCACAAACCGGAGGGCAAAAGGTCAACGGGCAGGCGACAAATCACGCACCCAGCTGTTCCTGATCGTATTCAAACAATAGCGTATTGACCTGATTGATGTTATAGATTTTGTGTTCCAGGCAATACCGCACGATCCAGTCCCGCTTGGAGCCATCCGAAAAGGCATAGCCCGCGCTCTTGAGCAGGTCGATGGTTTCATCTTCGGACAGGTGCAGCCCCACCGCAAAGGCCAGCACCGTTTTCTTTTTGGGGTTGTAGTCGCGATTGCACTGAATTTTGGAGAAATGCTGCCGGGAAATGTTGGACTGCTTGTACACGGTGGAGTCTTTCAGCCCCCGCTCGTCAATGAGCCGCAGCAGCCGGGTGGTGAAGCTCTCGCCAAGGTTGTCCATCAGGCTTTCCAGACTGCGGGCTGTCCTGGGTGCCGCGGCGGGTGCCGGAACTGCACCTAGCATCGGCACGGCGGCATCTTCTTCCAGAAGCCTCCGCCGCTCTGACAATTCCCTGCGCCGACGGCCAAATCCGTAGCTTTCATCGTTCTGTGCTACATAGTGGTCGTCAATGTACTCCTCCACCGAGGCGAACAGCTTCCGGCTCACGGCCAGCGAGTCCCGGTCGTAGAGCACCAGATACACGGTCAGGTCGTGCTCCATGACGTATTGCGTGATGGTGTCCACCGCAATGCGGAAGGCCTGTTCTTTGGGGTAGCCATAGTTCCCGCTGGACAGCAGCGGAAAGGCCACGCTCTCGCAGTGGTACTCTGCGGCTAATTCCAATGCGGAGTGGTATGCACCGGCTAATTGTTCAGCTTCGCCGAACCCGCCGCCGTGCCACGCTGGGCAGACTGCATGGAAAATATATTTTGCGGGCAGACCGAATGCCGGAGTACACACGGCTCTGCCCAAATCGCAACGGCCGATGGCTTCGCAGGCGGCGGTCAGCTCCTGCTCCCCTGCCGCCTGATAAATGGCACGGCTGGTGCCGCTGCCCTGCAAAAGGTTCCGGTTGGCCGGGTTGACAATGGCATCCGCCGCCACTTTGGTGATGTCATTGCGGATCATCAGAAACGGCATGGTGGTTCCTCCCTCACATGGTTTTCTTCATCCTATCACATCCGGCGGGGCGGTGCAAGGGGTGCTCTTGTTTCCTGTCCGCGCAGCTATTATAATAATAGGTATCGAAAGAAGGTGAGCTTCCTGCACGACATCTGGAATCCATGGCACGGCTGCGTCAAGTGCAGCGAGGGCTGCCAGAACTGCTACATGTATTTTCTCGACCGGATGCGGGACCAGAACGGAGCCGAGATCTACAAAACGAAAAGCGGCTTTTCCTATCCGCTCCAGAAAGACCGCACCGGACACTACAAAATCCAGAGTGGTGAGCAGATCCGGGTCTGCATGACCTCGGATTTCTTCTTGGAAGAAGCCGACCCGTGGCGGGTTGAGGCGTGGGACATCATGCGCCAACGCAGCGATGTGGTGTTTTTTCTGCTCACCAAACGGCCGCAGCGGGTACGGGAGTGCCTGCCGCCGGACTGGGGCAGCGGTTGGGACAACATCTTTTTCAACGTCACCTGTGAAAATCAGCGCCGCGCCGATGAGCGCATTCCCATTCTGTTTGACCTGCCCTTCAAGCACAAGGGCATCATGTGCGCACCCTTCATCGGGCCAGTAAGCATCCGGCAGTACCTTACCGCCGGGCAAATCGAGCAGGTCATCTGCGGCGGCGAAAACTACGATGGTGCCCGCCCCTGCAATTTTGATTGGGTCAAGTCTCTCCGGCAGGAATGCGTGGATGCCAACGTGACCTTCTGCTTTATCGAGACCGGCACCGTGTTCATCAAGGACGGCAGGCGCTACCACCTGCCAAACAAGCAGCTGCAAAGCCGAATGGCCTGTAAATCCGGCATGAATTTTCAGGGCAGGCCCATTCATTTTGACCTCGTGGACGACTGGGGCTACCCCATCCCGCAGGAAGATCTCTATGTGCCCCATTTCCGCGCAAACTGCGAGACCTGCGGCAGCAAGTTGATCTGCAACGGCTGCAGCGATTGCGGAAAATGCTTATAAAATAAAGGAGTTCCAGGAATCAATACAAATGAAATTTATGGCTGATCTGATGTGCAATTTCATCCGGCAGCGGGCGGAAACCGATGCAGGTCAGGGTCATGCCCTCTCCGTTTTCATCAAATTCTTCCGGTTCCAGCTCGGTGTGGCAGGCATCCCGGATGAGGAAAAAATCACGGTTTTCCACAAGGCCCAATTCCTCGGCAATTGTTTTTGCTTTCAGCAGTTGATTTCGATTCTTGGCCCCACATACGGTCTTGGTAAACGAACCATCGAACCATTCTTCATAGGTTGCTTTCTCCAACATGATTTCTGCCCGATAGCCGGTAATTTCTCCGTCTTTCTCGATGGGTTCCACGCCCTGTCCCATACCGATGGGGTCGGTGAGGAATGCCAGCGAAGCATGGCAGCACTGCGCCGCCAGCTTACCGGGAGACATCTGCAGGTCCTTTCGGGCAATGATGAGTTGACGCATTTTCTCTCCTTCTTACGACAGCTTGATCTTCAAATCTGCCAACAGATTCACCGCTTCCGGCAGCGAAAATTTCGCATCCTTCAGGCGGCTGCCCAGAATGTCCACCTTATAGCCTGTAGCATCCCGGAAATCCGCCTTGCGCAGGTCACACTGGTAGAATTCCGTTTCGTGAAGTTCCACGCCCTTGAAATTCGCCAGCTGCATCTCGCATTTGGCAAACATTGAACCGACAATTTCGTTGCCATCCGAAAAGTCGAAGCGGTTAAAGTTCATTTCGGTGAAGGTGTTATATTTAAGACTGCACTCTTTCAGCGTGTGGATAGGGTCCGGGAAGGCACCGTTGGACATCAGCGGTGCCCACTCAATTTCATTCAGGCGGCAGTCCTCAAAATCCAGCGACTGCACCGAAGAATGCGTGCTGCGCAGACCTGTGATCTCACACCGCACGAATTTGCACTCATTCAGCGTGGTATGATCCAGTTCGCATTTGGTAAAGGAGCAATCCACAAACACGCAGTCGGTAAAGTCGCAGTCCTCAAAAGTCTCCTCGGTGAACGACAGGTCAGCAAACCGTTCACCCTCACAATAACGCTCTGTCATAAAATTCTCCTGTCAGCGCAGTTCTTCCAGCAGAGCCGTGCAGCTTGTATCGTATCATTTCAAATTTGGAACGTGCGCGTTCCAAATTTACGCTTGCTTCAAGAACTCCCGCAGCACATCCTCTGGGCGGGGTGTATGGTTCGGGTACTTTTCCCGCAGCGGTGCGGCGGCACCATCCATAATGTAGGGCACACCCACAATGTCCAGCATCGACACATCGTTATAATTGTCGCCAAAAGCCATCACATCGGCAAGGGCGATGTCCAGAGTCTTGCAGATGCTGCGCACACCGATGCCCTTGTTGGCAAAGGTGGTGTCGATCCAGTACGGCCCTGCCACAGCGCAGTTCGCCTCTTTCCATCGTGGGACAAACCGTTCCGTGTAAGATTCTACGCCTTCGTGCAGATACACCGATACTTTTGTGATCTCCTCCGGCACCTCAGACGGGGCATGAATGATCTGATAGTTGTTCCCGATGAACTGGATGCGCTGGAGCATTCCCATGCCCCGCTCCATCAGGTAGGCGGTATTCTGACCGGAGAGCATCACTTCGCCCTGCCCGTCGCTGCGGGTCCACAGGTCGTTGGCGATTTCTTCGGCCAATGCACGGGGCATCGGATTCTTGGCGATGCACTGTTCGTCCTTATAGATCACGCCGCCGTTTTCGCAGAGAAACACACAGCAGTCCGCCACCGGTGCAAAGAGCTTGCGCAGGCTGGTATACTGCCGGCCGGATGCCGGGCAAAACAGAATGCCGCGCCGATGCAGCTCCCGTATCTGCTCAAAGATCTCGTCTTCCAGTTCCTTTTTGCCGTATTGCAGCAGCGTACCGTCAATGTCGCTGCAAATCAGTTTGATTGACATTTTCCGTCCTCATTTTTCAAGATAATTTTAGGCAATTCCCCGGCATCCAGAACACGGACGCCTTCGTCCATCAGCATCATGGCAAAAACGCCCTGTCCGGGAATCTTTGTCCCGGAAAACGTTCCATCGTAAATTTCCTTCACGCCGCAGCTGGGACTGCGGGATTGCAGGATGGCAAGCTCCACCCCATTTTCTTTTGCAATGGCAAGGGCTTTCGCTGCACCTGCCCGGAACTCCCGGTCCACATTGATGCCCTCTTTGTTCGTGACAACGCCCTGCACGATTTCCGCCGGGCACCGCGGTGTGGGCAGGCCGCCCAGCACCTCCGGGCAGACCGGAACCACCTGATGTCCCCGCGCAAAATCGCAAACCGCCTGATTGTAATTGTTTCCGCCGCTGTATTTGCAGTTTTCGCCCAGCAGGCAGGCGCTGACCAGAATCTTCATTGTTGCGCGCTCCGTTTTTCAGATACTGAATCTTTTACCTATTCTACCACGCTTTTGGACATTGAAAAAGAGGATTTTGCTTTTCCTATCCCCATACCGGGAGGTCCGCCGTAATCTTTTCTAATTCCTGTGCAAGAAACGTCAGTCTTTCCCTCAGATGGTTGTTATGCGGTGCATCTCCGTTCAGCAGATAGTCCGTTCTGACATTCAGGCAGGACGAAAGATCCTGCAGCAACTCAATCGAGCAGCAGCGGCTTCCCGTTTCAACTTTTGCAAGATGATTCGCACTAACGTTCAGCATTATACTCTGCTGTTCCTGTGTAATCCCCTTCTTTTTCCGCAAATCGCGGATACGTCCGCCGAATTCTTTTGCATCAAATCGCATTGTTCAATCCTTTCCTTTGCGCCGGAAACACAAACAGGCCGAGACTCCTTTTCCGAGTTCCGGCCTGTTTTCAGCTTGAAAATGCACAATGACCGCGACTCGATGGAGCTGCTCTTGTGAGCAGCTCACGGAGTATTATCAGCCTTTAATGCATTTCAGGCAATTTTCCCTCTTGCGCAACTGAAACTTGCGCCATGGCGATATTATAGCAAGTGTTTTCATCACTGTATCCATCCCATTTATACACAGTTCCGAACCAAAAGAACCGCATAAAGTTCTCATCAAAAAACAGGGAGTGACATCAAATCACTCCCCGTTTGCATTGATTGTATCAGAGTTTCGTCATCCAAAGGCCATGCAGGTTGCAGTATGCGTAAACAGCCACCGGCTTTTCACTTCCCAGTTCAAACCCCACGTTGGGAGCCTGCCCCGGATTCAGATAGCGGATCTGCCCGCCGTTCTCAGTCTCCACAAAAATCCACTGAATATAGTGAACATCCGCCATGGGGTGCTCCACCGCGCCCACTGTGACCGTGAGACGACTGCCGGAAAGCTCTGCCACCGGCAGATGCTTCTCGCCGCTGGCTTCCACCGTATTGGGAACCAGCTCTTTCATCTTCTCCCCGCAGCAGACCAGCGGAACGCCTGCGTTATGGATGGTATAGAGCCACGTTATCATAGCGGACAGATCGTATGGGTAAAGCGCTGCAAAGAACTTGAATGCGGAGATATCGGGATATTCGTATATGATGACTGCAGATACCTGTAAATATGACAGCAAAAAACTCCCCGGCATCCTTCTTGGAAGGAATGCCGGGGAGACGTTCAATGTTTTATGGGCTCAGTTGTCCGGTATCAGCCGCTGACGAAGTACTTATCAGTGCAGCTCCGGCCAGTAAGCCTTGTTGGCAACGATCATATCGTCCAAGATCTTCTTGGCGACCAGCAGGCTGGGCACGGTCTTGGACAGAGTAAAGGCCATCAGTGCCTTCTCGTAGGAGTGCTCCACAGCAGCATCCACGATCAGCTTCTCCACAGCCTCCTGCTGCTCGATCAGACCCTTGTAGAAGGTGGGAATCTCGCCCACACGCACGGGTTCCGGGCCGCGGTCGGTGATGTAAGCGGGAACCTCCACCATGGCGTCGGAGGGCAGGTTCTCCACAGCACCGTTGTTTTCCACCATGACCAGATAGCGCTTGCGCAGGTCGAAGGCAAGGCTCATGGCAACGTCCACGATGAACTCGCCGTGCACACCGCCGAAGAACTTGGTCAGGTCTACGTCCTTACCGGCACGATAATCTGCCACAGCATCAAAGATGCGCTTCTCGCGGCCTTCCATGACCTCATTGGCACGGGTGTGGTTGGGATCGCTGCTCTTTACAACTTCATCGCCCAGCAGGTAGTACTGCATATAGGTGTTGGGCAGATAGTCATGGAAAGCAGAGCAGATGTTCTTGGCGTTTGCGTAGGTGTGCAGCCAGGACGGATCGCTGTGCAGCACATCGCTCTTGGCGTTCTGGGGCATATAGCCGTGCTCTGCTACATAGCTCTTGAGCTTCTCGGTCACATCCTCACCGTTCAGGCGCACCTTGGTGAACCAGCCGAAGTGGTTCAGACCAAAGTAGTCCACTTCCAGATCATGACGGTCGCACTCCAGAATCTCGGCCATGTTGCGCTCGATGGCAACCGGCATATCGCAGATGTTCAGGATACGAGCCTTCGGGCGCAGACGGAAGGTTGCCTTTGCCACGATGGCAGCGGGGTTGGAGTAGTTGACGATCCAGTAGGTGGGCTTTGCGTACTTCTCGCAGTAATCGATCAGCTCCACCATGGGGTAGATGGTACGCAGACCGTAAGCCAGACCGCCAGGGCCGCAGGTCTCCTGACCCACAACGCCGTACTTCAGCGGGATTTTCTCGTCCTGCTCACGCATAGCGTACAGGCCGACACGCATCTGTGCAAAGATGAAATCTGCATCGGTCATGGCAACTTCCGGGTCGGTGGTCAGGGTCAGCTTCAGTTCCGGGTCGAACATTTCCACCACATGGCGGACGATGACACCCACAGCCTCCTGACGCTCTGCGTTGTTATCGTAGAGCACCAGCTCATTCAGCTTGAAGCGATCCTTCTGCACCAGCAGGCTCTTGACGATGCCGGGGGTATAAGTGCTGCCGCCGCCGGCGATGACCAGTTTGAACGTTTTCATAAGGCAAGCCTCCTATTATAATGTTTTTTGTATGATGAATAAAAGCGGATATCTTATTCTGCGCGACCAAGGTAGCTGTCCACGATGGCACGCATCTTTCCCACTTTGGGGCCGTAAATGATCTGGATGTTGTTGCCCTTTACCACAAGACCTGCGGAGCCGGTGGGCTTGAACCACTCCTTGTCCTTGACCAGAGCGGCATCCTTGACCTGCACTCGCAGACGGGTCATGCAGTTATCGGTGTTCAGGATGTTCTCTGCACCGCCCAGTCCTTCCACGATATGGGCTGCGGTCTGTGCATCGTTTGCGCTGGCAGCAGTCTTTTCGGCTGCGCCGCTGCGAATCTGCTGCTTGACGGCAGCTGCGTTTGCGGCAAGGTCGGTGACTTCTTCGCCGTCCTCACGGCCGGGGGTCTTGAGGTTCATCTTCACGATGAGGAAGCGGAAAACGAGGTACATTACCACGATCTCCACCAGACCCACCAGCACGTACAGCGGCCAGTGGGTGCGGCCAATGCCTGCGGGCAGGTTCAGCACCAGAAAGTCAATGATGCCGTTGGTGGCGCAGACCCGGACGCCAATAAGGTAAACGATCATCTGGAACAGACCGTCCAGAACCGAGTACACCAGCCACAGCGCAGGAGCTGCAAACAGGAAGGTAAATTCCAGCGGCTCGGTCACGCCCACCAGACAGGCGGTAAGGGTAGCCGGGATGATCTGTGCCTTGGTGGCAGCCTTCTTCTCCTTTTTGGCGGTGGAGATAAAAGCCATTGCCACGCCGATCACGCCGAAGGTCTTCATCAGACCGTAGGTCAGAAAACGTGCGGAATCCCGCATCATTGCCACGCTGGGGTCACTGAGCAGGGCAAGGAACACAGGCTTTGCGCCAACGATCTGCTCACCGCCGATGATCATGCTGTCGCCCAGTGCGGAGTAGAGGAAGGGCGACCAGACCAGATGATGCAGACCCGTGGGGATCAGCACGCGGTTCAAGAAACCGTACAGGAACACGCCGAACGCGCCTGCACTTGCCATGACACCGGTCAGGGCGTTGATACCCGCCGCAGCCACAGGCCAGACGTAGCTGGCAACCACCGCCATGACCAGAACGATGGGCAGCAGCACCACAAAGACGAACTTGCTGTTGCCGTACATGGCCATGGCACCTTCAAACTCGGTGTCGATGAAGCGGTTGTGGACCAGCGCCACCACCACGCCAAGGATCATGCCCAGAAATACGCCCATGTCGGTAACGTGATAGCCGAGGCAGATGGTCTGACCGGTGCCGTACAAAGCGCTTGCCGTATCACCGGCGATGGTCAGTCCTGCCACATCCAGCCAGCGGGCATTGGCTGCCAGCCAGACCAGATAGCTGACCAGTGCCAGAAATGCCGCATCTGCCTTGCGCTTTTTGGCAAGGCTCATTGCGATGCCCACGCAGAACAGGATACCCAGATTGCCAATGACTGCACTAACGCCGCCATTGATGAATTTGCCGAGGGTCCAGACAACACCGCCCTCTGTCACCAGTGCCGTGTTGCTCATGACCGAAGAAATCGCCTGCAGCATACCCGCAATGGGCAGGAACAGAACGGGGCCCATCAAAGCTTTGGAAAAGCTCTGCATCGCATCCATAACTTTTTGTTTCATTGGTGTTCTCCTAACGTTCCATGAATCTCTCTTTTCAAATTGTCTCTTCGTTTCGGGGGTGCACCTTACCGTTTCGATGGCTTGATTATATCACTCTGCACAAAAAAATCTACCGAATTGGACTTTTTTTGAACTTGTTCGCAAAAGCTGAAACATGTTTCGCTTTCATGTTGGATACATCGAAATGTTTATTGACAAAATACGCGATTCAGCGTATACTTTATGGAATCAAGCCGTTCTTTGATTCGAAAATCGGAGTAAAATATGAAACACGACCTTTACAAACTGGCAGATCAGCACCATCTGAATGCCAACGAGCAGCAGCTTTTGCAGGCGGTGCTGGAAACCGCAAAAAACGGCGGTCAGTGCAGCGTGCGAGAGTTTGCAGCGCAGAATTATACCTCCCCGGCGGCCGTGATCCGGCTGAGCAAAAAGATGGGCTATACCGGCTACACCGATATGATCTACCGCATCGGTTTTCTGATCCAGAACGAGATCGATAACAAAAACCACGCCTCCGACATTACCGCCTTTATCGGGGATATCCCCGAAGAAAAAATGCACAGCTTTGTGGAGCTGCTCCACGAAAACCGGCAAAAGCCCATTCTTGTGACCGGCACCGGGTTCTGTGCCCCTTTGCAGGAATTTATGGTGCGGAAGCTGCTGGTTCTGGGCTACTGCGCCATCGGCTCCAACAGTTATGAGGTCTACGAAAGCGGTGCACTGAATGCCGGGCTGGTCATCGCCATCAGCAAAAGCGGAAAGACCAATACCATCCTGAAGCCGGTGCAGGACTCCTTTGCACAGCACCGGAGCATCATTGCCTTTGTGGGTGCCGACAATTCTCCCATCGCCCGCTGTGCAGACCCTGCCTTTGTGCTGCTGGACGACAAGATGCTGGACGACCGGAACCTTACCGCCAACTATTTCTATGCGCGCGTGCTTATCACCTTTGAATACCTCATGGATCTTGTTCTGGAGAAGGACGAGCATCCGAACGGAAAAGAAGGGCAGTGAGCGGTTTTCACGCCTGAGAATACGGTCTCTCCTTTCCAATGCCATCAGAAAAGCCGCCCCGGCTAAACCCGGAGCGGCTTTTCTGGTGCAGATATAAAAAGCTAATTATTCAATTTTGACCCGGTGTCCAGAAAACTGGGTACACATTATTTCAAGCTGAAACGCTGTCACTCTGTAGGAACTGCGTAATGTCTGACGATTATCCTTCTACTTTGACCGTAGCACGATTGCTCTTTACGTTTCCATCCGCATCCAGCGTGATCTGCACAAAATGTTCCGGCTTGTCGTAATCCTTTGTCTCGCCGTCATCGGTAAGAAACTCTGACATTGGCTGGAGCACTTGTGGCTTCAGCCTTATTTTCAATCCAATAGCTGCGGTTGTGCAGCTATTTCAATACAATATCCTCGAAACGTGATGTTCCTGTTTGCCCAGATACAGTTCCACGACCATCCTGCCGCTTTCACTGTTGCAGAGTTCTTCCTTGCAGTAGCCGCAGAGTTTTCCTTCCGCTTCCGATACATAGCGGTGCAGCGGTTCCTGCAGGTCTTTCGGGATGCTGCTCCACGGAATGACATAGCTCATGCCGGTTTCCCCCACATCCACGGTGCAGGCCCGCTCACTGTCCTCATCGGACAAAATCAGACTGACCAAAAACACGTCTGCGAACGGTGCGCCCTGATACTCTACCTTTTGCCGCCTGCGCTCCGTCCGAAGCTCATCCAGCGCTTGATTCAGGTCATTTTCTGGCAGCGTGGACTTGTACAACAGGACATGCAGTTTCTGCTCCGCTGACCCACTGTCATTCTGACCGTTGGCCGAGAGTTCTACATCTGCATGAATGGTGCAAATCTGTTTTTGCATTGCAGCACGCAGGTTTTCCAGTTTCTGCTGCCGTTCCGCTTCCAATTGCTGTGCGGACTTTTGATGTACTTCTTTGGCTTCTGACTGTTGCGCAGCATGCTCCTGCTTGGGCTCTGGCTTAGGCTTTGACCATTCGCTGTGCTTTTCTGCGTCAGCCTCCGAAACGTTTTGCCCTAGTACAGTCGGCACCGACACGCTTTTGGCACCGCTTTGTGCTACCGATGCTTTCTGTGCCGCAGAAGGACGCTCCGTTCTCCTTGGTTTTACCGACCGCGTTGCACCTGTGCCCGTGTTTTTCGCTTCCGGCCTTGGTGTTTTCACTTCAGGAGCAGAATTCTTGACACTTGCCGGTCGAGCCTGTATCTGCATCTGCCAGAAATCGCCGCCGGTGCGCTGATAATAGGACGTCTCCGCTCGTTTCCGGCTGCTGCGTACACCTTCACAGATCCACGAAAAAATCAGATATCGCTCCAGCGTATTCCAAAAGCTGCTGCGCCGATAGCGGGGTTTATGCCGTCCACGGGACGCATACACAATCACCGACAAACATCCGAAGAACAGAAAACCTGCCGCAAAACCGATCCCTGTAAACAGCTTTTTGAAAAAGCCCATCTCTCACACCTCTTCCGGTTACAGCCTTGCCTGATACACCCGCTCCGTCCGGGCATCGAAGCAGCAGAAAATCACCTGCATTGCGTAATCCGCATGTGCTTCCAGCCACTGTGCCACTGTTTTGACTGCAATCTCCGTGGCATCTTCCAGCGGGTAGCCATACACGCCGGTCGAAATTGCCGGGAACGCAATGCTATGGACATCATGCTCTTTGGCAAGGTTCAGCGAATTGCGGTAGCAGTCCGCCAGCTGCGTGGCATCCTCTGCTGTGCCGGAATAAATTGGCCCTACTGTATGAATGATATACTTTGCTTTCAACCGGTAGCCCTTGGTGATTTTTGCTTCGCCGGTGCGGCAGCCGTGCAGCGTACGACACTCCGCCAACAGTTCCGGCCCTGCTGCCCGGTGGATGGCACCATCCACACCACCGCCACCCAGCAGACTGCGATTGGCCGCATTCACGATGCCGTCACAGTCCAGTTTGGTAATATCACCCTGCACCACTTGAATCTGATTTTTTACTTTTTCAGAAATCATTGTAAACACCTCACTTTTTGAGCAGCTCCAGCGCCTTGTCCATGGGCACACAATCGGCATAGCGGTCCGGCCAGAGGAATTCATTGTAATAGTGGTAGCTCTGCTCCCCTGTCATATACTCGTTGTCCTGCGTGGAATTTGCATAGGCAGGAACGATCATGTGCAGGCCATGCTCAAAGCCCGCCTCCACCGTTGCATTGATGCAGAAGTCGGTCATGATGCCGCAGACCATCACATTTTTTTCGCCCTTTTCCGTCAGATATTCCAGCAGACCGCTTTCTTTTTTGAACGCACTGCATACGGTTTTGACGAACCGTTTTTCAGTCAGCAGTGGCGCAAACCCGGAATAGACCTCGAATTCATCGTCCCCGATGGAGAAACCGGTGCCGGGCCCATCGTCATGCTGGACATAGACGACCTCGATTCCCTGTTCGCGGGCAGTCCGGATTAGTTTCCTGATGTTGCTGACAAACTTTTCAAACGCATACAGGCGTTCATCCACGATACCTTTCTGTGTATCCACAACCAGTAAAACCATGTGTAAGCCCTCCTGTGTATCTTTGGTTTCATCCTACCATAGACCGTTGCTTTCTACAAGCGGATTTAAAAAATCCCCACAGGGAAAACCTGTGTTTCACCTGCAGGGATTGATTCAACCACCCAAGATGATCAAGATCAGCACCACGACCACTGCAATAGCGATCAGGCAGCCGCACCCGCTGCCGTCCCCGCCGCCACCGCCATTGTTGTTGTGGTTTCCGCCACCACCACCGCCGCCGGACGAGCCGCCGAAGTTGCGGTTGAACGCCGTCATGTACTGGGCATAGCCCGTATCGCCCTTGCCGAAGTAGCCATAATCACCGTTTGACATTGTTTTGTCCTCCTCAGAAGTCTGTTGTCGCTTCTTCTGAAGGCATCTTACAAAAAGTGATGTCCAATAAACATCCTTTCTAATTATTTTTTGAACCTCATATAATATTTTTCAAGGCTCTTGTCGCAGACGTCCACAATATGCAGCCAGTCTTCCCGTGTCAGCTTGCGGAAGATGATGGGATTCACTTCAACGGTCTCTACATCTTTGCAGCGCATCAGAAAGCGCATGTCTTCAAAACGCTTGAAGGGGTTGGAGAGGATGTTCTTCTCCACATCCTTCTTAGTATAGCCACCCTTTTGGTAGATACTGTTGGGCTTCCCCGCAATCATCCCATGCGCCTTACGGTCTTTATAGAAGTCAATGAAGTAATCCACCACATCTGGCAGGGCAACTCTGCCATTGCTGTCCATATACTCATAAATCGCTTTGAGCAGGACCGGCTTATAGGAGAAGCTCATATCCATCGTTTCAATGAATTTCATGAACTTATCTGCCATATTTTGCGGCGTGATGAGATCCCAGTCGTACTGCTTGGCAATGTTTCGGACACTTTCTTCGCGGAAATAGTGGAACATCCGCTTGTCGCCAAACGGGACAGAAAGATCCGGTTTGATTTTTCCATCCTTGATATAACGATCTACCGTTTCGGATTGCACATCTACCATCCGAACAAACTCAATCTGCGAGATCATATCCTTGACGCTGTTCTGCCAATTGAACAAGTCGATGATTTCGTAGTCGTCTACATCAATCGGCACATCCAGCCACGCTTCCGGCTTTTCTCCCTTGAACAGCATGTCCTGATCCAGCTTCCGCTTGTTCTCCGGGGCCAGCACATAGGCCATGGGCTGATATTTTGCAATGTCCAGCACCCGGTGCAGGCTGTATGGCATATTGAACATATTGGCGTTGTCCACAAAGTCAATCACCAGCAGATCCTCTTTGCCCGGGCAGCGGCGTGTGCCACGGCCAAGCTGCTGCAAATAGATTGTTTTGGACATGGTCGGGCGTGCCATGAACAGCACTGTGGTATGAGGACTATCCCCGCCCTCATTCAGCAAGTCACAGGCACAAAGAACATTCGTAGAACCGGTTTCGTAATCTTTCAGGATCTTATCCCGGATTTCTACCCGGTCACGCCCGGAAACAGCCTCTGCTTTCACCCCATTGTCGCGCAGCAGCTTCGCAATTTCCGCCGCATGATCTACACTTGTGCAAAAAATCACAGTCTTCTTGCCATTCACGTACTTCAGATAGGTATCAACAATCAACTGATTGCGCTCCGGAATGAACAGCTTACTTTCCAGATCCTGCGAGTTCTATTTAATACCATTGATTCGCACATCGGTTAGATCAATGTTGGTTTTGACCCAGATGCAGCGAATCGGCACCAGTACACCGCGCTCCACTGCAGTCTTCAGGTCCATTTTGTGGGCAACATTCTGGAACAACTCCAGCATATCCTCGCCATCGCTGCGTTCCGGAGTAACGGTCAGGCCCAGAATGAACTTCGGGTGGAAGTAGGTGAAAATCTTCTGGTAGGTGTTGGCTGCCGCATGGTGACATTCGTCCACGATCAGGTAGTCGAAATCCGTAGGCGAGAACTTTTCCAGATCCTTGGAGATACTCTGCACCGTTGCAAAAATGACTGTCTGGGTCATATCCTTCTGGCTTCCGGTGTACTCTCCCAAAGTCGCTTCTGGCCAGACCTTAGCAAAGGTTTCTTTTGCCTGAGATGCCAGTTTCAGGGCATTGACCAGAAACAGCGTGCGCCCGCCCACTGCCTTGGCATCCGTTGCTGCCGTAATGGTTTTACCTACGCCGGTTGCATGGTACAGCAGCGCAATGGTTTTGCCATCCTCTCGCATCTTCTGCAGGTTCTCGGTGGCCTCCTGCTGGTAGTCCCGAAGCTCGATGGTCTGCCCCATCTGAACCGGCAGATCGGCTTCAAATGCCTTGAACATGGGGCTGGTGCCTAAGAAAGAAATCAGCTCATCCTTGACCTTTTCCGGTTGCTTTTCCAACTGGCTGTAGATCCAACGGTAGACTTTCCAGTTATCATAGATCAGGCTGTTCTGCTTCAGAAGGTCATCAGCGTATTTGTTTTCGGACACTTTGCTGGGGTTGTGGTAGGTCTCGCCGTCAATTTCAATTGCAATTTTGGATTCAGGCGATTCCAGCGCAAAGTCGATGTAGCGATGCCGTCCATAGATGTCCACGCATGGGTACTGGACCTGCAAATTTTCGGTTTTCTCAGGTCCAAAAGCCCCACAGAACAACTGAACAAACAGTTCTTCCGCACGGCTGTTAACACTGGTTGCTTTTGATGGTTCCATGATGGCCTCCCAGTCATATCATAGCTGCTTCAAACGAGTACCCCATCGCCCGCGAACATTCGCAGTTGGTTTGTTTTCTTTCAGTCTTGCCATGATTCCATCTTCTTTTTACCAAAATAAAGCAGTAATTGACAATTTTCAATTTACTATATCAAAGTATACTCTTTGCTTAATTTTCAGGCAATGTTTTTGTGAAAATTCCAACATTTCAAGTTGCTTTCCGTACCTTTAAACAAAAAATTTCCGTTATCTTTGTGGATTGTAACAGCTTGCGCAAGCAGGGCGTCTGTCTATACAAACGCCATTTTTGCTTCGCAAAATGCTTGTTGGGAATTCCCAAACCCTTTGTGATCTGCATCGTACCGCTGCAGGCTGCGCGTTCCTGCCGAACGCTTTTTTGATGGAGTTCATGATTCAGTGATATATTCGCTGGGCACAGACCCACTTAAAAGAAAAAGTGCCGACAATGATTTTGTCAGCACCCACTGTAACCTATTTACTTCTCTTTGATGTACGGTATGTTATCGATATATGCGTTCAAAATATCGGTTGCGGCTTTCTTCTGCCCCGGTGTAAGACGGCTCAACTTCCGGTTCAGCTCATCATCTGCCACATAAGATGCTGGGGCTGCGGAGTCCCGGATCAGCACATCTGCGGGAACATCCAATGCTTCAACGATCCGGATGAAAGTGTCCAGACTTGGCATCTTCACCCCACGTTCCAAATCACCCACATAGTTTACAGACAGATCTGCTTTCTCGGCCAGTTTATCCATTGTCCAGCCTTTTTTCCTGCGTTGTTCTCTGATTCGTTGGCCTAAAAGTGTTTTCATAACATCCTCGCATTCTATTAGCGTTAGTTACACACCACTAGAATAAAGGCCGTGTATTTCTTTATACACAATCAGTTAGCGTTTGTTTCGGACAGAAAATTTTAGAGCATTTCTTTGTTCAAATCATCAATGGCCTTTTTGAACCGGGCATGCTACAATAGCAATGTTGTGCAATGCACATCAAACAAGAATAAAGGGAGCTGCCGAACGTGGATTCAATCTACCTGCTGCCCGGTGAAGAACGCTGTGTCAATTTCAGAGATTCCGATGGCATCCCAAAGGTACACTACACATATTGTTCTTTGCACGGCAGACTTTTCAACTGCACCTGCCGCTCAAAGGACGAAGCGCAGCGGTTATGTGAGGATTGGCTCGTCACGCAGGACCGCTGCTATATAAACTAAAAAAGCCACCGAGGATTCTTTCCCAAAACGGATTGGGATCGAATTCTCGGTGACTTTCGTTTTATCGGGTCTGCTGCTGTTCCTGTTCGCTCCTGTTGTCTGCAAAAAACATTTCTACGTTTTTCTGCGCCTTCATCAGTTCCTGCATTCTCTCTCGTGCTTTCCGATAGCTCGGATATTCTGCTTTTTTCTTTTTCAGAAGCTCAACATATTCGATGCTCAGTTCTTTTACCTTCGGAAGTTTTTTCAGCCCAGCCTCATCGAAAGCCGCTTTGGCCGCCTTGTGCAACGCAATGCTCTCCCGATTTGCTTCCAAGAATCGCTTGCTATATCCTGCTTTTCGATAGGCCTCATAGATGGACCTTGTTTTGGCATAGTTGATAATGTGCGTTTTCATTACCGCAATTTCTGCCATCCGCGCTTCCGCAGCTTTGATGGAGTCGCCCAGTTCGTGATAGCGCATCGTTGCAGCACGCACCTGTTCTTCCATTTCATCCATGCTCCCGATTTTGTTTTCCTGCAGAAAAATCAGCGTCTTGGACATCTCCTTCAGGTTGTACCGCTTCGCCCATCGCGCATAGAAAGCGTAACAGGCAGTTCATCGGGCTGCTGCCAGCCCATGCTGATGGCAATGTCTGCGCAGCGGACAACTATGAATCCGCATGCAGTGCGCACAACTGGCCATAGGAGCGAAGCGACTATGGTAAGCGACCCCTGCGGGTCGGCATCCACCAGCAGCACCTTTTTGCCTTCCCGTGCAAGCCCTACGCCCAGATTTTCGCAGGTCGTGGTTTTGCCGGTTCCGCCTTTCTGATTGACGATGGCAATCGTGGTTGCTTTTTTCGACATTTTCATCACCCCCTGTTCGATAAATCATGATTGGTTTGGTTCTGGTAATAAAGCTGCATGGTCGTGGGTGCATTGTAGAGTGCAGCCAGCAGATACTGCTTCATATTCCGTACCGGTGCGGTACTTTCCGCAAGACACTTCAGCACAAAGCGGATATGGTCTGCATTCAGCTTCATGAATCGGCTGCGCACGACCTCCGCAGGCTTGTCGTCCCCTGCCACCCGCAGCAGCTTGCGTTTGGTGAAACAGGTGTCCACAAGCAAGTCCACGATCTGGTAGATGGTGTCCTCCTCATCCGGGCAGACCCGGAGCAGCAAGTCCACCTCCAACGACTGCATAAAATACGCTTCCAGCCGTGTGCGCTCATCCGGTTCGCTCTCCGCGTCGGAAGAGAAAGGATCAGGTTCACTCCCCTCGGTTTTATTCCACTCAGTCTTATTTCCTCGTGATTTTGCCGCCTCCGGCTGCGCTGAATCCGCGGCACCGGAACCGTTCTTTTCACGATTCCGGAAACGCGGGTCTGCAAAGTTTTTGACGTAAATCAGATTTGGTTTTCCCAGCCCGCGCCGTTTGCGCTCAATCAGTCCAAACTTTTCCAATTCCCGGAACAGTTTGGTAGCCTTGTTGTCTGCGCAGCCCAGTGCATCCATCACTTCCTGCACAGGAAAAATGATATACACCCTTCCCTGCTCATCCAGCCATCCGTTTTTCACCGACAGCCCCATGCGGTCCAGCAGGATACCGTACAGCGTTTTGGCATCAGTGGACAGGTCCTTGAATTTTATGTCCCGGAATAAAATTTTGGGCACCCGGAAATACGAGAACATCTCGCCCGACTGCCCATAGAAATAGTCAAACATCCTGACTTCCTCGCTTGTTCTGCCTTGTCACATCCTTGACACCTCCGTTCGTAGTATGATGAAATATGTATGACTATCGTTATTTTTCTTTGCAAAGATGGCCTGCCATGCTACAATAGCCGCATCTACGGCCACCGGACAACAGGAAAGGAGTATCTCATGGCCAAAACTGCCGACACCATTGCCATCTATTCCCGCAAATCCCGCTATACCGGCAAGGGCGAAAGTATCGGAAATCAGATCGACCTCTGCCGCGAATATATCTGCACTCACTACGGCGATGCCGCTGCGGAACATGCCGTTGTCTTTGAGGACGAGGGCTTTTCCGGCGGCAACCTGAACCGCCCGGATTTCAAAAAGATGATGACTGCGGCCAAGGGCCGGAAATTCAAGGCCATTGTGGTCTACCGTCTGGACCGCATCAGCCGCAACATCAGCGACTTTTCCAGCCTGATTGAAGAACTGGGACGGCTGGGCATCAAAACAAAACCGGGCGTTCGTTCACCCGGTTTTCCATCAAGTCGATTTTACAGAATCCTGTCTACCTGATTGCAGACAAGGACGCCTATCAGTATTTTGTGGACAATGAGGCAGAACTGTTCGCCCCGGAGTCCGGAAAATAGGCAAGCCCTCCTTCATAGATTACAGTAACCGTTTATGATACTATGGGGAGGGGTCGGCATGTTTTTATCTCTTCTGCAATTTTTTGCCACAAAGTTTCTGGTTTTGGCGCTTCATCTGGAAAGCGGCAGCTTTCCGCGGCCCCTCTCTGCCCGGGAGGAAACCGAAGCCTTTTCCGCACTGCGTGCCGGTGACCCTGCCGCACGGGAAAAACTGATCCGGCACAATCTGCGTCTGGTGGCACACATCGTAAAAAAATACTACGCCCTGCCCGGCGATCAGGACGACCTTATTTCCATCGGCACCATCGGCCTGATGAAAGCGGTGGATACTTTCGACTCTGCCCGTCGGGCACGCTTTTCCACCTACGCCAGCCGGTGCATTGAAAATGAGATCCGGATGCAGTTCCGCCGGAACCGCAAAACCGGCGGGACCGTCTCGCTGCAGGAAGCGCTGGAATCAGATGGTGACTCTGCGCTGACGCTGGCCGATGTGCTGCAGGACAGCTTCTGCATGGAGGACACCTGCGAAACGCAGGACGATATCCGCCGGATGCGGCAGCTGCTGGACGGCCTGCCCGCCAGGGAGCGACAGATCATTCTGCTGCGGTATGGTCTTTCCGGCCAGCCGCCGCTGACCCAGCTGGAAACTGCAAAACTGCTGGACATCAGCCGCAGCTATGTTTCCCGTCTGGAAACTCATGCGCTGGAACTTCTGCGCCAGCGGTGGGATGTTCCGGGCACAAAAACAGCGCAGAGGTGAACGGTGTGCTCACCCCTGCGCCATGCAGTCAGCTATCCAGAATTTTCAACTGCAGTTCGTCCAATTGTTCAAAAGTATACAGTCGATTCAGAGCTTCCACCAGCTCCTTTTTGGAAAGACGCGGCGGCAGGCCCAGCGCGTTCAGAAGCTTTGCCTTGCGCTCGGCGCTGCCCGGCCTGCCGGAAAGCCCCCACTCGTAGAGGTCGGTATAGGTGATCTGCCGTCCTTCCGGGCGGGCCGCTGCGGCACCCGCCTCAGCGCCAAGGGCATCCCGCAGCGCCTGCAGAACGATGGCATCGTCCACGCCCTCGACCCCCAGCAGGCCCTCCTTGCCGGGCTGTTCCTTGCGCTTTTCCTTGCCGTGGATCGCGGGCACGTAAGCCTGCACCACATTCTTTTCTCCCACCAGATTGGTGATGTAGGTGCGGATGCGGAAGCCTGCTGCGTCCGAATCCGTGAGCAGGATCAGGCCGTTTTTCTGCGCCAGCGCTTTGAACAGCTGCTGGCGCTTTTTGTCGCTGTAAATGCCAAAGCCATCCGTCAGCAGGATCATGGCATCGGTCAGATGGGAGAGCCGGGCCGCATCGTACTTGCCCTCCACAATGAGCACCCGGCTGGTATGGATCATTTCGTTTTCCTTCATCGTCCGCTCCCCGCCATTGCCAACCGGCACAGCGCTGTTTCCAGCAGGATCTGGTCATCGGTAGGCTGGCTTTTCAGGCTCTGGTCCAGTTCCAGCAGCACCTGCATACAGTTTTCGATCTGGCCCAGCGTGTAATGCGAGGCTGTTTCGGTCGACCGCTTGAGCCGGTAATCACTGCCCTTATAGCCAAAATCCTTGAATACCGTGCTGTAATTTTTCCGTTTTGCTGCCCCCAGCTTGACCCGGTACAGATCCACATAGCTGCCGATCATGGCCGCTGTAATGGCAATGGGCTCCTGCTGCAGGCGCAGCAAAGTCTGCAGCTTTTTGCAGGCACCTGTGGCGTTTTTGGCCGTGATCATGCGGATCATCTCGAACACGTCTGCTTCCAGACTGACCGTGCCCATTTCCGCCACCATCGCTGCCGTGACCGTCTGATACCCGGACAATGCACAGAGTTTGTCCACCTCATTTTCCAAAAGGAACGGATCCTCGCCGCAGCGCTCCAGCAGCGCCGCCGCTGCGCCGTCCGGCAGGGTGGTTTTCTGCTCCTTTGCGCGGTCGATCATCATCATTTTCAGTTCAAAGGGCTTGGGCTTAGCCAATTCTTCGGTGTAGCCAAGCGCCTTGCACTGCGCGATCAGCTTCTGTGCGCGCTTGCCTGTTTTGAGCTTGCTGCGCTCCAGTTCAAACACACTTCCCAGCACCACCACAGCATTTTCCAGACTGGAAAGGGTGCTGTTCAGCTCTTCCAGATCCTTGTCACTGTAAGCTGCAGGGTCGATCTCCGGCAGCACCACCACACGCCGGGTACCAAAAAATGAGATGGTGCCCGCCGCCATGATGAGCTGTTCGATCTCCGGCGCAGCTCCATCCAGAACCGTGGCATCCTCGTCGCTGTCTGCGGTCAGGATGCGGGTGATGGCCGTGATCGCCTGCCGGACAAGATACCGCTCGCTGGAATAAAAATAATATACCGGACAGCCCTTGTCGGCCAGCTGCCGCAATTTTGCTTCCGTTGCCAAACGGCTCTCCCCTTTCTGCTGTAGCTGGTACTATACTTATAGCAAATGTTATTGTACCACACTCGGCCCGGATTGCAAAGCATCAGTGCAGTTTCAGCCCGCCGCGCCGCCGCAGGCTGAGGGATGCCGCCCGTTCTTTTCTGTTGTCCATCCAGTCATAGCTGCGCAGGGCCAGAACATTTTTATACTGCACAGCATCTGGCTTTGCAGGGGATGCCAGCAGCCACTGCACTGTGACCTGTTTTGCCAGTTCTACAGTTTCATTGACCACGGCAAACTGCCGGTTGCCCACAGTCAGCCGCACAAGACAGCCATTCCGGGTGCGCAGCATTTCTACCAGAGCCGGTGTGCACCGCAGCTTTTGTGCTGTGTTCACCGCCATTTCTGCTGCCGGAAGTGTCCGCTCTGCTTCCAGTGTACAGGCCGTTTTAGGGTTTGTACGCAGGTCTGCCACAAGCTCCACAGTCTGCACGCCCCGTCGGGCAAGCTGGTTTTCCACTGCGTTCTGGGCAGAAGCTCCGCCCCGGAACAGCACCACGGCGGTATCGTTCTGGGTGACGACCACTGCCGGCGCGTTGGCGCTGCCTACAAGGTCGATGTGCACCACATCCCGGCTGAGAGCATTGCCCAGCCCGATGGAAACAGCTGCCGCCAGCAGGATGCATGGCCCTGCCACCCGCAGCCGTACTCTCCAGTGGAACGCCAGCCAGCCCAACAGGATCAGCACCAGACACACGATGGCTGCATAGGCCGTATCGAAGTAGATGCCCGCGCCCGGTTTTGCAGAGATCCAGACGGCCCAGCGGTCGAGCAGGCCGGTCAACGCCGCAGACGCTGCAGACAGCGCACCGTACAATGGAGCAAGAGCTGGCACCAGACCGGCAAAGGCCGTGCCAAGGCCCAGCAGCATCATGGGCTGGATGAGCCACAGCACCGCCACACTGGATGCCACCGCATAAATGCTCACACTCAGCCCGCGCAGCACCAGCACCGGGAATGTGGCCACCGAAGCACAAAACGAGATGCAAATGCTTTCCGCAAGGCCCCAAAGACGTTCCGGCAGTTTGAAATACCATGGGCGCTTCACCGGATTTTTCGCGTTTTTCCAGAACTGACGGTACCACGCATCCCGGGCGCGGCGGATGCACACACCGCCTGCCACCGTGCCCACCACCGCCGCAAACGAAAGTTCAAAGCCGATATCGCACACTGCATAGCTGTTGCCTGCGGTCATAACGATACCTGCCACCGCCAGAGAGGTAAGGGTATCCGGCGGGCCGTACAGCCACACACCCAGTGCACCGACCCAGACCGCCACTGCGGCGCGGCATACCGAGGGTGTGAAGCCGGTCACGCCCATCAGCAAAAAGGCCAGCAGACTTCGGAATACCGCCCGGCGTCTGCGTCTTCGGTAGCTCTGCTCCCACTCGTAGGGCAGGAGTGTGCTGAGGATATCACCGCACAAAATGGACACATGCATTCCGCTTACCACCAGCACATGGGCAAGACCCGCGCCCCGGTAGGCGCTGCGCATGGCCGAAGACAGATAACTCCGGTCGCCGGTAGTCATGGCAGCCAGCACACCGCCGGTCTTGCCGTCCATACGGCGGCGCAGCGACGCACTGAGCCTTTGCTGCAGGCGGTGGGTGCGGGCACGGAAGCTGCCGCTTTCGCCCAGAACTGTAAGCTCCGGCCCGTCCTCGTCTATTTCCGCCTGCAGAGCGATGCCGTCCGCATACAGGCTGACCCGGCTTCCGGATGCCGGGGCCGACAGTATAAATCTTCCCTGCACCCTTTCCCCGGCTTTGCACTCCGGCAAAGCACTGCACTCCACCCGGAAGGATGCCGCGCTGCCGTTCACTTTCTCTACACGCAAAACCGCATCCACGATACCGGGATCGTAGGAATCCGCCGTGCTTTCCACCTCTGCGGTCAGCACCAGCGGACGGCCTGCATATTGCACACGGATGCGCTCCAGCCGGTTTGCCGTGTGCAACACCGATGCCATACCCACAGCAGCGCCCAGTAGGATGCAGAGCGCTGCTTTGCGGGCAGCATCAAAGATGCACAGCACCAGACAAACGGCAACAAAAAATGCCGCAAACGGCACAAAAAGTTCCGTTTGCGGCAAAAAAACGCACACTAACTCCACACCCAGCATTCCAGCGCAGAAAACGCAGAGCGGGCGGCGCATTGCAGCTTAGTGGAAGAACAGGGGCAGCGGCTCCAGGAAGATGATATCCTTGCGCTCAGCTGCATCGCCCTCGGCCAGAACAGCGGCCTGGCCCACAATGGTGCACTGGGTCTGCTCAGCCAGCGCGTCCAGAGCCTTGAGCGAACCGCCAGTGGAAATGACATCGTCCACCACCAGAACGCGCTTGCCGCTCATCTTGTCCAGCTCCTTGCGGTCGATGACCAGCTTCTGCTTGCCTGCGGTGGTAATGGACTGATCCTCCACCACCACGGGGTCGGTCATATACAGCTTTTCGCCCTTGCGTGCGCAGACATAGGGCTTGCCGCTCTGGCGGCTCATCTCGTGTGCCAGAGGGATGCCCTTGGCCTCGGCGGTCAGCAGGATATCAAAATCCGGGCACTTCTTCAGCAGTTCAGCAGCAGCAGCCACGGTCAGCTCGGCATCACCCAGCATGATAAAAGCAGCAATGTCCATGTGGTCATTCACCTTGCAGATGGTCAGCTCACGGGTCAGGCCTGCAACGTGCAGAGTATAGGTCTCAGCCATAATTCAACGCTCCCTTTTTATTGGAATCAGACAGGCAGCTTTTCGCCGCCCAGAACATGGAAATGCAGATGTTTCACGGTCTGGCCTGCGTCCTCGCCAACATTGGAGATGACGCGGTAGCCGTTGTTCAGGCCCTGCTCCGCAGCCAGCTTTGCGATCACTGCAAAGATATGGCCCAGCAGTGCGCCGTCCTCTTCGGTCAGCGCAGCGGCAGAGACAATGTGCTTTTTGGGCACCACCAGAAAGTGCACCTTGGCCTGCGGGTTGATGTCGTAAAACGCCACCACCTGCTCGTCCTCGTACAGCTTCTTGGAGGGGATTTTCCCCTCCGCGATCATACAGAACAGACAATCTTCCATGGGAAACAACTCCTTCCTGATATTTTATAAACGTCCCAGCCCTCTCAGGCCGCTTTGCGTCCAGCTATCCCAAAGAGAGAGCCCTTGGCAAAACCATAAACTTTGGCAGCGCGTCAGCGCTGACGGAGAGGGCGAACCCGTTTTCTTATTCGCCCAGAGCCTTCTTGACGATGGCACCGACAGCAGCCAGAGCTTCGTCGATCTTGGTCTCGTCCTTCAGGCCGGCCATTGCAAAGTCCGGCTTGCCGCCGCCCTTGCCGCCGGCAATGGCGGCGATCTCCTTGACCAGAGCACCGGCCTTCAGACCCTTTTCCTGTGCCTGTTTGGTCACAGTGACAGCCATGGTGATCTTATCCTCAGCCTTGCCCACCAGAACCGCCACAGCGGGCTTCACAGCCTTGTCGCGGATGGTATCGCACATGCCGCGCAAGGTGTCGCCGGTGGTGCCGGTGAAGTATGCAGAAGCGATCTTCACGCCGCCGATCTCCTCGGCATTATCAAACAGGCTGGTCACCTTGGAAGCGGCGACCTGTGCCTTGATCTCTTCCAGCTCCTTGGCCAGAGCCTTGTTCTCAGCCATCACGGCCTCGGCACGGACGGGCAGAGCGGTCACGTTATTTGCCTTCAGGGTGTTTGCCACGGTATGCAGCATAGCCTCCTGCAGGTTTGCACGGATCAGCAGGTTGCGGCCGGTGACAGCCTCGATGCGGCGGATGCCCGCAGCAACGGAGGCCTCGCTCACGATCTTGAAGCCGCCGATCTGGGCGGTGTTCTTCACGTGGGTGCCGCCGCAGAACTCGGTAGACCAACCCTCGATGTCCACAACACGCACGACCTTGCCGTACTTTTCGCCGAACAGAGCCATTGCACCCAGCTTCTTGGCTTCCTCAATGGGCATTTCCCGGACGGTGACGTTCATGGACTCGTAGATCTTGTCGTTCACGATCTTCTGCACGCGGGCCAGCTCCTCGGGAGTGACAGCGCTGAAGTGGGTAAAGTCGAAGTGAGTGATCTCTGCATCCTGATAGGAGCCTGCCTGATGGACGTGGTCGCCCAGCACTTCACGCAGAGCTGCCTGCAGCAGATGGGTGGCGGTGTGGTTGCGGGCAATGGCCATGCGGTATTCCTTATCCACCTGAGCGGTCAGGTGGTCGCCCACCTTCACGATGCCGCTCTCCAGCACGCAGGTGTGGACGTAGTATCCCTTGGGGGTCTTCTTCACATCCAGCACGCGCAGGCTGCAGTCGGCGCTGTTCAGCGTGCCGTGGTCCGCAGCCTGACCGCCCATCTCAGCGTAGAAGGGAGTCTTATCCAGAACCACCAGCACGCCGTCCTTCGCTTCCTCATCGGTAGCAATGGCGTCGGTCAGGGTCTCCTCGTCGCTCAGGGCCACCACAACGCCGTTGTCGCACAGGGTGTCGTAGCCGGTAAAGACGGTGGGCTCTGCATCCAGCGCACCGAACAGATCCTCGCTCCAACCGGAGATGTTCTTCTTCAGGCGCTCTGCACGGGCACGCTCCTTCTGCTTGGTCATTTCGGCGTGGAAGCCTTCCTCGTCGATCTCAATGCCCTGCTCTGCAGCGATCTCCTTGGTCAGATCCAGCGGGAAGCCGAAGGTATCGTTCAGCTTGAACACATCCAGACCCTTCAGCAGGTGCTGATGTGCCTTTTCCAGACCGTCGATCATGTTGTTCAGGATGTTCATGCCGGCATCAATGGTACGGGCAAAGTTTGCCTCCTCGGTGCCGATGACCTTCTTGATATAAGCATCGTGCTCGCGCAGCTCGGGGTATGCGCTCTCGCTGGACTGGATGACAGTCTCCGCCAGCTCCACCAGGAACGGGCGGGTGATGCCCAGCATACGGCCATGGCGGGCAGCACGGCGCAGCAGGCGGCGCAGCACATAGCCGCGACCCTCGTTGGAAGGCAGGATGCCATCGGACACCATGAAGGTGCAGCTGCGGATGTGATCGGTGATGACACGGATGGAGATATCGGTCTTGTCGTCCTCGCCGTAGGTCTTGTTGGCAATGTGCTCTACATGGTGCAGCACGCTCTGCACGGTGTCAACTTCAAACAGGTTGCCCACGCCCTGCATCACGCAGGCCAGACGCTCCAGACCCATGCCGGTATCAATGTTGGGGCGTGCCAGACGCTCGTAGTGGCCCTTGCCGTCGGCATCGAACTGACTGAACACCAGATTCCAGATCTCCATATAGCGGTCGCAGTCGCAGCCCACGCCGCAGGTCGGCTTGCCGCAGCCGTACTCGGGGCCGCGGTCAAAGTAGATCTCGGAGCAGGGGCCGCACGGGCCGGAGCCATGCTCCCAGAAGTTGTCTTCCTTGCCAAGACGCACCATGTGGTCAGGGGCGATGCCCACCTTCTTGGTCCAGATATCGTAAGCCTCGTCGTCCTCTTCGTACACAGAGATGTGCAGGCGGTCCTTCGGAATGGCCATCCACTCGTCAGAAGTCAGGAACTCCCATGCCCAAGGAATGACCTCCTCTTTGAAGTAATCCTGGAAGGAGAAGTTGCCCAGCATCTCAAAGAAGGTGCCGTGGCGGGCAGTGATGCCAACACGCTCGATATCCGGGGTGCGGATGCACTTCTGGCAGGTGGTCACGCGGTGACGGGGCGGCTCTTCCTGAGCCAGAAACCACTTTTTCATGGGGGCCATGCCGCTGTTGATCAGCAGCAGGCTGGGGTCGTTCTTGGGCACCAGCGGGAAGCTGTCCAGACGCAGGTGGCCCTTGCTCTCAAAGAAGCTCAGGTACTTTTCACGCAGTTCATTCAAACCGGTCCATTGCATAGGTTTTCTCTCCTCAATCGTCTTTGGCGCTCAGGCGCCGTTTTTATGCTGTTATGGCAGAGGGGCGGCACGGTGAAAAAACAAAAAGCAGCCCTCATCCCAAAAGGGACGAAGGCTGCTTGTGCATCAAACTCCGTGGTACCACCCAAATTGCAAAGGATAAAATGTGTCCCCTGCCGCTTTCGGCGCGTTAACGCTGCGCTGCGTCCGACTTGTGTCGCCGGAAGCTCCGGGGCGGCGCAAAATGGAACCGACCGGAACGCCTTGCAGCTGGAAGCGCTCTCTCTGAACGGCGGTGTGCATTTCTGACCCCATCATTGCCATCTGTCATAATTTTACATTCCGCAAAGCAGACACAATGCCCCTTTGCGTACAGCTAAATTATAGCATACGCAAAACGTTTGTCAACGGGTTTGGACAAAATTTTCAGTCTGCTGTGCTTGACGCAGCGTGCCTGTTCCGCTACAATAAAAATATTGAAAGCACATTTTTATTTTATAATAGAGAGGGATTTTTTCTGTGAAGATCATCAAAGTCAAATGTCTTGCCCCCACTCGGCTGGACAACTACCTGATGCAGCAGTACCCGGCACTGAACCCGGGCCGCCTGAACAAGGCCCTGCGGGAGAACAAGATCAAGCTGAACGGCAAAAAGCAGCCGCTTTCCACCCGCGTGATGGCCGGTGATGAGATCAAGCTGTTCATTCTGGATGAAGTTCTGGATGCGGACCGCCGTGTGGACGGCCCGGCGTGGAAGAACGCCCGCGGCCCGGCACAGGTGGTGTACGACTGCCCGCAGATCGTCATTGTGAACAAGCCCGCCGGTCTTGCCGTGGATGGTCCGGAGGACGATACCCTGCTGAACCGCACCCTGCTCTACCTGAACCAGCAGGGCGAGTACAAGGAGAACGACCTGTACACCCCGGCGCTGTGCCACCGGCTGGACACCGGCACCAGCGGCCTTGTCATCGTTGCCAAGACCCCGGAGGCCGAAGAGCTGTTCCTTGCAGCCATCAAGAACCGCGAAGTGAAAAAGACCTACCTCTGCGTCACCTTCGGCCGTCCGATGCCGCCGGATGCCACTCTGGGCGGTTATCTGCTCAAGGACGCGGACCGCAGCATCGTGAAGATCGTGGAAGAAAAGCAGCCTGGTGCCAAGGAAGTGGAGACCCGGTACGAGACCATCGCCGTCTCCGGCCGTCTGGCCCTGCTGAAGGTGCAGCTGATCACCGGCCGCACCCATCAGATCCGCGCACACATGGCCAGCATCGGCTGTCCCATTCTGGGCGACAGCAAATACGGCAACAACACAGCCAACCGCGAGCTGAAGCTCAAGTATCAGGCCCTGTGCGCATGGGAACTCACCATGCCCCGCTTCACCCAGCCGGATTTTGAGTTCCTCAGCGGCAAGACCTTCCGCGCACCAAAGCCCTGGTATTACAGTCAGGTACTGGACGGAACCCTGAAATAAGCTTTTTTACAACAAATTACAGCAAAAAAAGAAATCCCGGAAGTGTATTCCGGGACTTCTTTTTTGTCGTTTATGATTTTACTGGAATAGACCGCCAAACCAGCCCAGAGTGGACTCAGTTGCATTTGCAAAGGCATCCTGAACTTCCTGAATGCTGTCCAGCAGCTTGGTGCCCTCGGTATCCTTCACCGACCAGTAAACGCCGCTGCTTGCCGAGCCATCCGAAACCGTGAAGTCACTGGTAAAGCAGAGGTTATCGCTCTGAGAATCGGTCACGACCACCATGTAGGTGTAATTGCCTGCGGGCAGTTCACCAAAGCGGATGGAGCTGTCCAGCGACTTGAAGGAGAAAATCGCCGTATTGGGTGCTGCCTGTGCAGTGAACACCGTCTGGTCGTTCTCGTCCAGCACTGCCACCTGCACATTGGTCAGGGTGGTGCCCAGCGCAGCATTTGCAGTGCCGGTCAGCGCCATGCCCTTGCCCGCACGGACATTGATGGGGTAGCTCATGCCTTCCAGACGCAGGCCGTCAGCCTCTGCAGCAATGGAGTTGTGATCTGATGCCACATACCAGTAGCAGGAGGACCTATTGACCGAAACGCTGGAGTTTTCCAGCGGGATGCGTCCGGAAGAGATGTTGCCTGCCGGATCGGAGCAATAGAAGGTGCCGTTGGTGTAGTCGGTGAGCAGCACTGCATGGGGCTGGCTGCGGTCATACAGCACGATGCCCTCCGGGTGCTGCGAAAGCAGAGTGATCAGGGTCTGCACTTTTTCCTGTTTGCGGGAGGGCAGTGTGCCGTAGCCCACCTGCATCTCCTTATATGTAAAGCTGTGGGAAAGCCCGTTGGACCATGCTGTGGAACGGACACTGTTCTCGGTCACAGTGGACCAGTCGGTCAGGCCGTCAAAATAGGCACGGCGGCGCAGCATCATGGCTGCGGATGCCAGTGTGCAGGTGCCGCCGCGGCTCTGCTTGAAGTAGAAGCCTGCGTCCACATTCAGATCAACTGCCAAGGCAGCTGGCAGGCAGGTGAGCATAAACACCAGTGTCAGCACAAGGCTCAGCAGTTTTTTACGGGACGGTGCAGCGGTATTCACGGGTAGGTTCTCCTTTCAGCTTCCATGGTTTGTTACGTTTACCACCATAAAGTATACCAACCTGTTACCTTTTTGTAAACGTTTGTGAAGCTTTTTTCTCAATATCAACACGTTTTGGCAGTTTTTGTTGGAGAGAATGCACAGTTTCCGGCAAGATATTCTACATTTTTTACAAAAATCCCGTCCTGACATTTTTCAAGCACACCGCATTTTGTATTCTTTTTTCATTTTCTGACCACACTGTGGGCAAACAAAAAAGCTCCACAGACGAACTTTCGCATTTATGCTGCGCCAAAGTATTTTTTGCTTCTTGAACCCTACCGCGCCGCCGATGGTCGCCGGTCTGCGTAAACTGTAATATTTTTGTAACCATTCCGGCAAACAAAAAATCCCCCGCCAGCTTTCCTCTCGGATTGCCAGCGGGGGGTTTTCATTTCAGTGCAGAATCATCGTCAGTTCATAGGCCACAAGGCCGGAAACCAACGCCGCAATTACAGCCCACCAAAGTTTGTTTCCAAATGTTCCGGGGGCTTTTTCCAGCGCGGTCAGGCGGTCGTCCTGTTTTTTGTTTTGAGCCGTTACAATTTCAAGGCTCTTGTTTGTGTTTTCGAGTTGCTGAATCGTCAGCTTGATGTTGGTGTTCATGCCATTCACCGCATCAGTCAGCTTTTCCAAGTCGTCTAGCGAAGTAACCAATCCACTTTATCAAAGGCCAGCGCATAGAGGAACAGCGGTTCTTTCAGGCGGGGATTTTCAGCCATATGATCTGCCAGCTTATGGGCGCTTGCCGTCTGAACCCCGGAAAGCTCTGCCACATACTGCTTCAAAAAACCTTCAAATGTCAGCTTTCGCATGGTCTCCACCTCTCCACATACTCCTGATAACGGATATAAAAATCTCGATAATGACCGTGCTGATTGCCGTATCATAATCTTCCGGTGGATACTTATATTTTTTCAGCAAGTGCTTCACCATCTTACGCATACTGGCACGAGCGGCTTCTTTTTTCTGCAGGTCTATTACGCTCGCATTACTGAATTTTTGCGTTTCCAGCCATCTCCATTGCAGCGTTCGATTGACACAGGTTGAGTTATCGGCAGATACAGAAAACACAACGGGCGGCTCTGGTAACAGAGCCGCCCGTTGTGTTCGTTTATGAAAAGGAGAGCTTAGATCTCATACCACTTGATCTCGTTGGCATCCAGATGCAGAGCAAAGCTGTTGCCATCAGTCGTATAAACTGTGGTATCCTGCGGCTCGTAAGTGTTGTTCACAACGCAATACTTGCCATTTTTGACATAAGCATGGACTTCCACATTGTAGTTGGAACTGAACCAAGTGTGCAGTTCATCCTCGCTGTGGGCACTCCACAAGATGGCTCGATAAAGGGTGCGGCTGTTGGCAAAACTATACGGTACACCGCTGATGTATACGGCACGTCCCTTGCCGAAATCATGCGCCGCCATCTGCACTTCCTTATTCCGCTGCACCAGCACTTCCGTGCCTTCCAGGGCATAAATGTTCTTCTTTCCCTCACCGAAGTCGATGGGTTTGTCAGCATCCTGCAAGATGAAATGATTCGGATGCTCTTCCCAGTTGTACTTGTCGTAGTTCAGAGTGAAGCCGTTTTCTTCCTCCACACCCAAAACACTGGCCATCTGGAGGATATGGCCCTGATATGGATGACCGGACGGTTCTCCAACACCGATGAAGCCGCCACCGTTCCAGACGAACCGGCGAATGGCGGAGGAGATCTCCGGGTCTTCCCACCAGATACCGCCAGTGTGGGCGGTGTCGGCATCGCCTACATTGATGATGACATCCACCGTTTCCAGCAGCTTCGGATCGTTCTTGATATCCTCAAAGCTGATAAACTTCACATCAAACGGTGCGCCAGAAAGCATTTCAATCACGCCCGAATAGCTGTAATTCTGCTTGTAGTAGAGGGCATGATGCACCATGTGACAGCCCCATGCCCGCATTTTACCCCAGCAGTTCAGCACAGCCACCCGTTTGACGCAGTAAGGCGTAGTGCCCTTGATATTTTCATACAGTTCGCGGAACTCCTCACAGACGCTCTCTACATAATCCACGAACTCCGGGAACTGCAATGCCAGCTTCAGATAGCCGCCATAGCCAATGCGGTCAATAGGCTTGCGCAGGATGGCACGGCGGGCTGTGACCCAGTTTTCTTTGGCTTCTTTCACCGGGTCGCCGCCCTCATGGAACGTGTCCGGGAAGAAGTAAGGCAGAAAGCGTCCTTCCGTGTACTTCACGCCCTCGATGTCGGAGATCAGACGCAGCGTGGAGCCATTGCCCACGCTGCCCACCACGGCATCCAGACCAATGGTCTTGAACTCCGGCATAAAAGGCTCGGTGCCGATCCAGTGATCGCCCAGGAACATCATCGCCTCGCAGCCGCACTCGTGCGTGATGTCCACCATTTCTTTGGCCAGCTTTGCTACTTCGCGCCGCTGGAACGCCTGAAAATCACGGTATTCCTTGCTGGGCACACGATACTGGTTGTTGTAGTAGCCCTGGTCGATGATATACTCCGGGCGGAACTTGTAACCCACTTCCTGCTCAAACTGATTGAGGATATAGGGGCTGACGGAAGCAGAATAGCCATACCAGTCCACGAATTTTTCTCGCTTGAGTTCATCGAAGATCAGGGTGAACTGATGGAAGAATGTGGTATAGCGGATGACGTTCACATACGGATGCTCTGCAATGAATTTTCGCAGACGCTCCATGGAATATTTGTGGGTTTTCGGCTGGCGCACATCAAATGTGATCTGATGCTCGAAATTCGTCCAGCCGTTGGTGGTGGCATTGTACATATGCACCGGATCCCAGATGAGGTAGGCAAGGAAACTCACGGTATACTCATGGAACGGCACCGCCTGCACGGTCACGCTGCCATCCGCATAGCTCCATTGTTCTGGCGGCACAGGCTGACCCGTGGAGCGATCCATGACCTCCCACCAGCGGGTGATGTCATCGTGATCGTTCACTTTCATCAGCTCCGGGCTGATGCCTTTCATCAGAGGGATGGTCACGGTCTCTCCGGGGGCAGTGTAGAAACCCGTCATAATGTAGCACTGCTGCACCTCGTCCGGGTTCGCTTTGGCCCATGCGTTATCCTTGCGCGTGGTATAATAGGTGGAATAGATCTTTGCATCGGCGTTTTTCAGTTCCTGCGGAAAATCCGTACCATCGCAGTCACGGATGGCATCCGCACCCCACTTTTTCAGAATCTCCAACGTTTCGGGCACCACATCCAGGTCGGTCGGAATGGTAACACGCCCGGTCTTGCACTTATCTTCCATAGTTTTCCTCTCTTATCCTCAATCCTGATAGGTTGCGTTGTAAATGGCCAGTACCGCCAGCAGCAGTGCCACACCCACAAGCATGATGCCCAGCCCTGCCAGCTGTCCAGTCATTTTCCAGCCTGCCACAACCAATGCAATGGACAGCACAAACAGCACGATCATCAGCACGATGCGCAGGGCAGGATGCGTTTTCCAGAATGTTTTCATGTTTTGTTACCTTATCCTTTCAAGCCGCCCACCGTCATGCCCTGCGTCAGCTGCTTCTGCACACAGATGTACAAAATCAGAGTAGGCAGCATCACCAGCACAAGACCTGCGTACATGGTGCCGTACTGCGCAGCACTCTGCTGAGCCTGCATCAGATTCAGCAGACCCACCGGCAGAGTACGGGGTGCGCTGGTGGAACTCATAAGGGTCATGGAGATGATGTACTCATTCCAGAAAGACAGGAAGTTGAACAGAATAATGGTGATGATAGACGGCTTCGCCATTGGGAAAATGATACGGGTCATTGCAGAGAAATAGCTGGCACCGTCGATGTAGGCTGCTTCTTCAAAGTCGTGGGGCAAAGTGGCAAAATAGCCTGACAGCAGATAGATGGTAAAGGGCAGTGCCGTAGCTGCATACACGACCGCCAGAACGAACAGGTTGTTCAGCAAAAAGCCGCTGCCGATATGGTTTTTCAGCCACACATCACCGTCACGCAGCATCAGGAAGATGGGAACTACGATATAGTTGACATTGATGAACAGACCTGCCATAAACAGCGTGTTCAGCAGCTTGCAGCCCTTGAACCGGAAACGGGACAGGCAGTAAGCTGCCGGCAGCGCAATCACCAGCAACAGCACCAGAGCCAGTGCTGTGACCAGAACGGAGTTGAGCATATATTCGCCCATCTTGGCTCCATTCCACGCATTGACGAAGTTCTGCCAGTAGAATCCGGCAGGCAGTGCCCACGGATTGCCGTAGAACTCTGAGTTCTGCTTGATGGATGCCATAAACACCCATGCCACCGGCACAATAATCGTCACAGCCAGCAGAATCAGTACAAAATAGATGAAAAATTTGTACAGGCCCTCCGCCGAACGGGAGGATTTTTCTTCCGTTTTCTTCATGTTTTTCCTCCTTAAAATTCCAGCGGTTCACGGCTGGTGGCACGATTGACACAGGCAGACAAAGCGAACGAGAACAGGAAGATAACCACACCGATTGCCATGCTGTAACCGTACAGACCTGCATCTTTCTGGCTGTACATATAGTTCAGGGCCACATCCGAGGCACCGTTCGGCCCGCCGCTGGTCATCGCCTTGACGAACAGGAACGCCATATTGATGGTGGAAATGATAAAGAAGGTCAGGGTGGTACGGATGTTCGTCCAGACCAGCGGAATCGTGATCTGGAAGAACTGGGTCAGACGGCCCGCTCCGTCCAGATTGGCGCTCTCGTACAAGCTGGCAGGCACCGAGGACATGGAAGCCATATACATCACCATATAGTAGCCCACAGCCTGCCAGACCATTGCAATGATGATGGACGGAATGACCAGCTTTTCGCCTTTCCAGAGGATAGGGTCAGTCATATCCCGGAACAGCCCGATGATGCTGTTCAGCATACCATTCTCCGGCTTATAGATGGCAGAGAAGATACCGGAGATGACGACCACAGACAGGATGTTCGGGATGTAGAAAATGATGCGGAAGAAATTCTGCCCCTTGATTTTTTCGCGGGTCAGGATGGCTGCAAACACCAGTGCAAACGCAAAGGTGATGATGGTAACGACCACCACCAGCAGGATCATGTTCTGCATGGAGCGGATGAACTGGGTGTCCTTCAGCAGATGCTGAAAATTTCTCAGCCCGACAAAGGTTTCGTTTGGCGAGTAGGCTCCACGCTCATACAGGCTCATGCGGAACACATTGAGGGTTGGCAAAATCATAAAAATGAAAAACAGGATGGTGGCCGGTGCCACACAGAGGAACACGAACCGTTTGCGGCTTTTGTCAGATTTCATAGACAAACCGTTCCTTTCTACTGGAATCCAGAAACCCAAAAAAGCGGAGACGGTCAAAACCGCCTCCGCTGGGCAGGGCCTTGGAAGCTGTTTTCGGATGCAGCTTCGTTCTTACTCGATGATGTTGGCGCGCATCTGGTCGCTGGCGGACTTGATGCCATCGATCCACTGCTGTTCCGTCGTGCTGCCGGAAACCAGAGAGTTGACGGGGTCAAAGAACACCGTGCGGACTTCCACACCGGGGATAGCGGTGAAGGAAGCAAAGTTGCCCATAGCTGCCTTTGCGCCGTTGTCGTAGATGGAGTAGAACATCTTGTTGTCGCCGTCCAGATCATCGGCAATCCCCAGCACAGGCTGGATCGCGCCGCTTTCGGCAAACAGCTTGCAGGCTTCGTCGCTGTACAGGTAGGCTACAAACTGCTTGGCAGCATCCAGATGCTCCGCACCTGCCGGAATCCATGCCTGCTCAAACCATGTATAGCTGTACTGATCGCCGCCAGCCTTGACTGCAGGCAGAGCAGTCATGCCCCACTCGAAGCCATCCGCGCGGGGAGCTTCGCCCATTTCGCCCACGATCCATGTACCGTTGGGCATGAACAGAGCCTTGTTATCCAGCACCAGCTGCTGATTCTGGGTAAAGTCCTGATCGTTCGCCTGTGCCGGAGTGATGGGGTTGGTGTAGGAGGCCAGTTTGGTCACGATGTCAAAGCAGGTCTGTGCTTCGGCAGTGTCCCAGATGCCTTCTTCATAATGGGTCGCCTTGTTGAAGAAGTCGGGGCCGCCTGCTGCATACATCAGCGCATAGAAGAATGCATCAAAGTAGCCGGTGGTGGGGTAAGTGAACAGGTAGGTGCCCTCCGCAGCCGCCTTGTCACCCAGTTCCCACATTTCATCCCATGTGGTGGGCACATCCCAGCCTTTTTCTTTCAGGAACCCTGCGTTGTAGAACAGACCGCAGGGGCTGTAGAACATGGGAGCCAGATAGGTCTTGCCATCGCCGTAAGGGTTGGTAAGAGAAGTATCGGTAAAGCCGCCGGCGATCTTCTCGCTGACTTTCTTGCTCTCACCGGGAACCGTCATGCTCAGCACATCGGTGATGTCAGCGATCAGATTGCCCTTGATGAACTGCTCGGTCAGAGCAGCTTCACGACCGGTAGCCAGATGGATTACATCCGGGTAATCGCCGCCCTGCATGGAGGGGCCGATGACATCTTCCAGGTTCTTGTCGGTGGTCAGTTCAACCTTGATGCCCGTCTGGGCGGTAAAGGCTTCGGTGACTTTCTGCCACATCTCGGAGCCGTAAGCGGTCTCAATGGCAGCGACTTTGATGGTCACATCCTCCGCAGGCGTGGCAGAGGCAGCAGCCGAAGAAGTCGTGCTGGAACCGGTAGAGCTGGAAGAACTGCCGCAGGCGGCCAGCCCCAGTGCAGCGGCACCCACGCCAGCCGCTTTCAGGAAATTGCGACGAGAAATGCGTTTCATAGTGTATCCTCCATCATAAAGATTCCGTTCAAAACCACAACCGGGACAAACAGGTTTTGTCCGAGAGGGTCGTGTGATTTATTGATTTCAATATAGAGGTTTTTACCCTTTGCAACAAGATGTTTGTTGTTTCGTTTTTTATAAATCTTGCTTTTTAGAAATTTCTTTCAGCAAAAGCGCTAAATTCGTCCCGTCTGTTTTGGTACATTCTTCCCGTTTGTAACCAGTTTGACATATTTTTATTCTTTAATGGCATCAAAAATATTTATCCTGTCCAAAATCAGGGCTTGCATTTTTTCTTCTTTGCCCCTATAATGAGAAAAACGCACGATTCAACGCATCGGTTTTTGCGATTATATTTTTAGTCTCTTGTTTTTATTTTTATGTTTATTGCGTTTCGCTGTAAAGGAGCCTGTTATGAGCACCGAACGCTTTGATATCCGTCATGCTCCCGCTCCCCGTGAGTCCTTTCGCTTGCTGTACATCAGCAAAAGCAAATTCGGCGGCGACTGGAACAGCACGGCTCACACCCATTCCTGCACGGAGCTGTTCTATTGCCTGAGCGGAGAAGGACAGTTCTACCTAAGCGGGCAGCTGTACCCGGTCAAGCCGGATGATATGGTCATCGTCAATCCACAGGTGGAGCACACGGAATTGAGTCTGAACGCTTCACCGCTTGAATATATCGTTCTGGGTGTGGCTGGCATTGAGATCTTATTCGGCAAGGCTGAATCTTCTTATGCTATCTTCAACTGCCGTGAAAACCGGGAACGGATGGTCACTCTGCTGCATATGCTGCTTGCCGAAGCCGACCGCAGTCTGGATGGCTGCGAAACCGTCTGTCAGGACTTGCTGGAGGTGCTGCTGATCTGGCTGGTACGCTGCACAACGCTCTCTTTGCAGGTGGAAGAAACGCCACAGTCTGACAGCCGGGAGTGTGTAGAGATCAAGCGATATCTGGACAGCAACTTCCGAGAGGACATCTCACTTGACCGTCTGGCAGAGATCGCACACATCAACAAATATTATCTGGCCCACACCTTTCAAAAGGAGTACGGCATCTCTCCCATCACCTATCTGAATCGCCGCCGCATTGAGGAAAGCAAATATATGCTGGGCAATACAGGTTACAGCTTGGCCCAGATCAGCGAACTGATGGGCTTTTCGTCCCCCAGCTATTTTTCCCAGTGCTTCCGCAAAGCGGAGGGGCTGACTCCCAACGAATACCGCCGTCAGGTACGGCAGGGACAACGCCCTGCCCCGGCAAAACGGCATGAAAGATAAAGAAACGAGGAACTTCAAATGAAACCTGTCACCGAACCCATTCTCTGCGCCGCTGCATCCGCCTTTGATTTTGGTGGGCCGATGGTCTGCGATCCACACCACTATGGTGAGGGCCACATCAATGACACCTTTGTGGTCTGGCGGGCAGATCATACCAAACGCTTTATCTTACAGCGCATCAACACCGATACATTCACCGATCCAGCAGGACTGATGGAAAATATCTGTGGCGTGACCCGGCATTTACGGGCAAAGATTCAGGCAGAGGGCGGCGATCCTGGCCGGGAATGCCTGAACGTCATTCCCACTCTGTCCGGTGCATCCTACTATATCGACACGGAAGGCAATGCATGGAGAGCTTATGATTTTGTAGAGAATACCGTCTGTCTGCAACAGGTCGGTTGTGAGGCAGACTTCCGCACTGTGGCAGAAACACTGGGCAAGTTCCAGAACCAGCTGGCCGATTATCCTGCTTCTACCCTCCACGAAACCATTGCACGTTTTCACGATACGCCCAACCGTTACGCAAACTTTGAAAAAGCCCTTGCAGCCGATGCACTGGGTCGAGCCAAAACTATTGCGCCGGAGATTGCTTTTATCCATGCACGTAAAAAGGACTGCCACGTTCTGCTGGATCAGCTGGCCGCTGGTGAGATCCCGCTGCGTGTCACCCATAATGATACCAAAATCAACAATGTTCTGCTCGATGAAGCCACTGGTAAAGGCATCTGTGTCATTGACCTCGACACCGTGATGCCGGGTCTGTCGGCTTATGATTTCGGTGATTCCATCCGCACCGGTGCCAACGACTGCGCCGAGGACGAACCCGACCAGAGCAGAGTCCACTTTGACCTGCATCTGTATGAAGTGTTTGCCAAAGGCTATCTTTCCACTGCTGGCTCCACCATGCACACAGCTGAAAAAAGGAGTCTTGCTTGGGGTGCCAAACTCATGACGTTGGAATGCGGCATCCGTTTCCTGACCGACTATCTGGAGGGCGACCATTATTTCCATATTGCCCGCCCGAACCACAACCTCGACCGTGCCCGCACCCAGTTCACGCTGGTACGACAGATGGAAGATGTATTCGATCAGATGCTGGAAATCGTCTGCCCGGACAATCACTGATTTCGCAATCTCCTCCATTCGGATACAGCAAGAAGCATGGACGCTCTCCTTTTCGGGGGCGTCCATGCTTCTTTTTAGTCCAACTCCGGCCTCTGCGCCATGGTCACGTCCAGCGCATCCTCGACCCCGGTGCAGTCAATAGAGATTTTTCTGCCATCCCGGAGTAGCAGCTCCACGCAGCCGGTGTCCATATTGAAATGACAAGCTCTTGCATCGTAAAGGTCGTAAAAGGTACGGTCAGCATCGGCAGTCCGAAATCCAAAGACAGTATCCGGGATATTCCGGTGCCGCTGAATGTCCGCCCGTGTGCCATCAAGCTGCGGGATACCACCGATCAGTTCATCTGGGAAAGCCCCAAGACCGGCTTGCCCTGCAATCCCACCCATTTCCGGGATGTGTTCCGCAAATCTCTGGAAGAAGCGGGCGATGTCCGCTTGCTCACGCCGCACAGCTGCCGCCACACCTATGTGTCGCAGATGCAGGCGTTGGGCGTGGATATTCAGACCATCCAGAGCATCGTAGGCCATGCCGATACCGAAATGACTGAGCATTATCTCCATGTTCAGGAATCCATTCGGCAGAGTGCGATCCAGTTGTTCAGCGAGGCATTTTCGGCCTGAAAATTGGACGGAACGGCACTAATTAGACCAGATAAAATCGTTGGCATTGTGGTCAAAATTGTGGTCAAAACCAAATGAGGCCAGCCTATAAACAAAAAAATCCAACGATTTCTAACGTGAAATCGTTGGATTTATGGTCCGAGTGGCGAGAATCGAACTCACGGCCTCTTGAACCCCATTCAAGCGCGCTACCAAAACTGCGCTACACCCGGATATCTGCAAGCGGTTATCACTCACAGCTCAATTAGTATACTTGATTCCGGGTGTTTTGTCAAGCTTTTTCTGCCAGTTTTTTGCAAATAAATTTTCAAAACTCCGGCTCGTTTTCCTGCAGCGGCTGATTCCTTGCGGGAAACGTTTCAAATTCAACAGTGGCAAGTGCAATTGCAAACACACTCTCGGCACCGGCTGCCAGCAGCGCCTGTGTGCAGGCTGCTGCCGTGGCACCGGTGGTGATCACATCGTCTACCAAAAGCACCTTTCTGCCCTCCACAAGTTCCGTGTCCGTCACCCGGAAGGCACCCGCCACATTGGCAAGGCGCTGCTCAAAGGGCAGGCCCGCCTGATGCCGCTTTGCACGAGTGCGGCCCAGTGCTTTCGGGTACAGCGGTATCCCCAGTGCGCGGGCCAGCGGCACCGCCATGAGCTGCGGCACATTGTAGCCGCGCGCTCTGCCGGATGCCGGTACGGGAACGATGCAGTCGTACCCAAGGGACATGCCTTCCACAAGCTCCGGCACCGGTTCTGCACCGGCCATATGCATCTCGCTGCCAAAGGCCAGCTTTGCCAGCCAGAGGCCCAGCTCCACCGCCGTCCACGGTGCAGCATGGTATTTGGTATGCAGGATGCCGCGCCGCACACAGCCCTCATACCGAAACGGTGCTGCTGCACCGGTCAGTTCCCCTAAATAATGCTGAGAAGCGTCCAGCCGCATTCCCGGCTTCCTGCGCAGCTCTTCCAGCTCCGCGGCACAATCCGGGCAGATGGGCACACTGCCCAGCACCCGATCACAAAACGGGCAGCGGCGCGGATACACCAGCTGTCTTGCCCCGCGCAGAATGCGGCGCGGGACGCTGTAATAATCCATCAGTCCTTTTTGACGGCCACGATCACACGCACGCGCTTGCCCGCAGCACAGCCAAAGTTATCGTACCAGCCGGTCAGGTAGTAGCCCTCCGAGTTGACCTCGGTCAGCTTGGTGGCGTAGTACTGACCCTTGTACCACAGATACACCTGTGCGTCGTCCGCCATCTCAAAGCGAGTGCCGTTGCTCATGACCGACGCTGCACCCACCTGATCGATCTTCATGGGCATGAGCTGGACCATCGTCCGCACGCTGCCGGTCGTCTCTCTGCGTGCTGCAACACCACCTACCAGCACCGGATATTTGACGTTGGTGGTGAAAGCTACCTGCGAACCATTGACATAGCACACATAGGTAGCACCGCCGCCAATATAGCGGAAGATGGACGCATACGGTTCGCCTACAAGGCTGCCCACCTGCCGCAGACCAAGGCTGAGCAGGCTATCCGTGTTGGCTGTGATCTTCTGCCACAGAGTGGAGAGGATGTCGCCGTTGATCACACCCCACAGCACTTCGCTGGTGGTGGGCACCAGAACATCCTTCAGGTCGTCCACGATCTTATCCTGCGTATCCGTGCTGTCGCTCTTGCCGGTGGAAATGATTTTGGCCAGCGTCTGCAGTTCCGAGTAGTTGACTGCCACATTCTTGATATCATCCAGCACGCCGTAGGTCCACAGGTCGCCGGTGACATCATTCAGGATCAGGCGGTCGATCTCGCCCTTCTCATTCAGCGTATAGTAGCGGACGTTCAGAAGATTCAGGTCTGTCCCCGCTAGGCGGCTGGGACGAACCGTCCCAGCCACACCCTCCGCAGTTGTATCCAGAATCTGTACATCGTCGGCAAGGGCATAGCTGCCCAGTGCCGTTGCATCTGCATTGACCTTGCCGGTAACGACCTTGTTCTCGATGCCGCTCACGGACTCGCCTTCCGGCGTTACGCGGATCTCTACCAGCCAGCCCTTGGGGTAGTTCAGGCTTTTGTCCACATTCACAGTGCGCTGAACACCATCGGTGCACATGACAGCCACGCGCTGCAGCACATCCGCGCCGTTATCTTCCACAAGGCTGCGGGCTGCGCCCTGCACCACGCCGTAGAACACCTCGTCGGCCTCTGCGCCGGTAATAACATCCGCTGCCTCATTGTTCATGCCCAGCAACAGAGTGACCACTTCGCCCACGCCGCCGCCGTTCAGGCTGGACACCTTGGAAGCCACTGCTGTGCTGCCCAGCTGATAGCTGGTGCCCGCCACTGTGACGGCCGTGGGAGCGCTTGCACTGGGCGAAACGGCAGTGATGCGGCCTGCTGCTTTGCGGGTGTAGATCCATACAGTCTGCAGACTCTCGCTGTAATAATACACATCGTAACGGTTCAGCTCTGCCGAAGCCGAAACCTTATCGTTGCGGTAGATGCTCACCGGCGTAAAAGGCAGCTGGGTGCCTTCCGCTGCCACAAAGGGTCCCTTCAGGCTCTTGAGCATTACGGTAGAGGTGTCCACCTGACCGTTCGAAACCGTAAAGCCCAGGCTGGTACCATAGGCGCTGCCAGAGGCGGTGTTTGCCGTGAGGGTGTTATACAGCAGCAAAGCACAGTCCTCATAGTTCATGGCCTCGCTCTGGCTGCGGTTCAGCTGGTTACGCAGGCCCAGTTCCTGCGCCTTGTTCAGCTGTGCCGTCGGGAACACGCCGTTGAGGTCGGTCATTTTATAGCCCAGCAGCTTGAGTGCTGCGGTGCAGGCTTCTTCCAGCGTGACCGTATTATCTGGGCGGAATGTACCATCAGTATAGCCGTTCATCCAGCCCTGCTGCACCGCAATGCGCACATAGGGTGCCCACTGAGAGCTGCCGGGCACATCCTTATACAGTGTGCCCAGATTGCCCTGCTGGCTGGCGCTTTCGCGGTAGGCCGAAAAGGAGACCAGCATCTTGGCAAATGCACCGCGGGTGACGGCAGCATCCAGACTGCCGGTCTGGCTGGTATCCATAGCGCCCAGCGTGATGGCCGTCTGGATGGCCGAGTTGTTCAGGCTGGCCGCCGATGCCGGAAGCACCAGCACGGACACAGCCAGGCATGCTGCAAGCAGACATGCGAAAAGACGTTTTTTCATAGGTGTATTCCCCTTCCTTGGTGTTTGGCAGTCCGGCGCAACGCCGGCTGAGAAGAGTTCAGTCATAGCGCAATGCTTCAATGGGGTTGAGCCGCGCTGCGCGCTTTGCGGGCAGGTAGCCGAACAGCACGCCAATCCCCACCGAGATGCCAAAGGCCACTGCGATGGAATTGAAGGACGGGCTGACCGTGACCGTTGTGCCGCTGGTGAACATGGGCAGCACCTTGTTTGCTCCCATGGATACGATGTAGCCCAGTGCAATGCCCAGTGCGCCGCCGAGGGCCGAGGTGGTAGCTGCTTCCACCACGAACTGCGACAGAATGGTGCGTTCCTTGGCACCCAGTGCCTTGCGAATGCCGATCTCGCGGGTGCGCTCAGTCACCGACACCAGCATGATGTTCATGATGCCAATGCCGCCCACCAGCAGCGAAATGCTGGCAATGCCGGTCAGGATCACAATGACCATGTTGATCATGTTGTTCATTTCCTCCAGCCACTCGCTGGCGCTGTAGACATAGTAGCCGTTATCCGAGCCAAGCAGGCGCTGCAGTTCGCTTTCCACCGCAGACTTTGCTTCGTTGGCGCGGCCCTCATCCTCCATGACCGCGGCATAGTTGTTCACCGTGCTCTGGCTGGAAAGGCGCATGGCCGTGGTATAGGGCAGGTAAACGCAGTCGTCATCGCTGCCCTGCTGCATGTCCGGGTCGCTCACCTTTGCCGCCAGCACGCCCACGATGCGGAACTTGTTGGCACCGATCTTGAGCGTCTGGCCCAAGCCGTTGCCGCCAAAGGCCACACGGTTGAGGTAATCGCCGATGACACACACATGCTTGTTATCCTTCATATCCATGTACTGCAGACCGCGTCCCTGCGCGATCTGGTAGTTCTTCATAACGGAATAGTTTTCGTCCACACCGCTGATGTTGGACCAGCGGTAGCTGTTGGTTCCGATCTTCAGCGTGCCGCTGCCGCTGAAATCGATCTGCGGCGAAATGGACTGGATCAGCTCCGGGTACTTCGTGGGCAGCTTGTACATTTCCTCCACCGGAACAGTGCGGGAGCCGTTGCCCCACACCTGCACCGAAAGGGTGTTGGTGCCCAGTGCCGAAAAGCTGTCGCGCATGCTCTTGGTCATGCCGTTGCCCAAGCCCACGATGACGATGACTGCCATAACACCGATGATGATGCCCAGCATGGTAAGGAAGGTGCGCAGCTTGTTGCTCCACACGTTCTGGATGGCCTGACGGAAGGTTTCAATGATCATGCTTTCTCCTCCTCATCCGGCGTTTCCGGCAGCAGCGTGGGCTGCACCATGGCTTCCGGTGCATGGGCATCGCCATCGTAGACCACCCGCCCGTCCTCCAGACGGATGATGCGGTCTGCCTGCACCGCAATGGAATTATCGTGGGTGATGAGCACCACGGTGTGGCCCTCATCGTGCATCTGCTGCAGCATTCCCAGCACTTCGCGGCCGGTGTGGCTGTCCAGTGCGCCGGTAGGCTCGTCGGCCAGAATGACCGCCGGGTTCCGCACCAGTGCCCGGGCGATGGAAACACGCTGCTGCTGGCCGCCGGAAAGCTGGTTGGGGCGGTTCCTGAGCTTATCGCCCAGACCCACCTGCTCCAGCACCTCTTTGGCCCGGGCGTGGCGCTCGGCGCGGCCAATGCCCGCATACACCAGCGGCACCTCCACGTTCTCCATCAGGTTGAGCCTTGGCAAAAGATTGTACTGCTGGAAGATAAAGCCCAGCATCTCGTTGCGGATCGCAGCCAGCTCGTTGCGGTTCATCTTGCCCACATCCCTGCCGTTGAGCCGGTAGGTTCCGTGGGTGGGCACATCCAGACAGCCGATGATGTTCATACAGGTGGACTTGCCGGAACCGGACTGGCCGACGATGGCCACGAACTCGCCTTTTTCGATTTTCATGGTGATGTGGTCTGCTGCTTTTACCGTGGTATCACCCATCTGGTAATACTTGCACACCTCATCAAACTCGATCAGAGCGCTCATCGCTTCCTCCTGCGTTAAAACATCATGACACTGCTGCCATCGTCGTAATAGTCATCGGTGCTCACAGAGCTGGGATCATAGGCCACGGTGTCATTACCGGTGACACCGCTGATGATCTGGGTATAGTCATCGTCGCTCACACCAGTCTTGACCGGAACGTACACATAGCCTTCCGGTGCGGTCATATCGGGGTCTGCATTGGCGGCACTGGGCGAATCCTTGGTCACCAACACATAGCCGCCGCGCACGATGGCTGCATTGGGCACCGCCAGAGCGTTCCCCGCCTCCGCGGTCACGATCTCTGCGTTGGCATTCATGCCGGGGCGCAGACCCTCGGTCTCATCGATGCGCACCGTGACCGGGTAGGTGGTGGTGCCGCCGCTGGAGGTACCCTTCATGGAAACACGGGTCACTGTGCCGGTATAGGTCTTATCCGGCACTGCATCCGCCGTCACCTGTACGCTCTGGCCCACCGAGACATCGCTGACCTGCAGCTCGTCCACATTGATGACCATGACCAGATAGCTCAGGTCGTAGATGGTGCACAGGTCGGCACCGGTGGCCAGTGCATCACCGGCCTTGGCGTTCTTTTCAATGATGGTGCCGCTGATGGGCGAAGTGACCGTGTAGTTGTTCATGGCCTCCTGCAGGTTGTCCATGTTCAGCTCTGCGCTGCGCAAGGTCTCGGCTGCGGACTGGATGGCCTCGGTAAGATCCTCGCCGCTGATCTGCAGCACGATATCGTCCTTGTTCACGGCTCCGCCTTCCGGCACATTGATGGCCGTCACGGTACCGGCGGCAAGGGCAGTCAGGGTGCGCTCCGCCTGATACTCAAAGCACTTGGCGGCAATGCAGTTCACGCCATTGATGGTTGCCGTTGCTGCCTGCGCAGTGGTCAGGCCGCCTGCATTGCGCACAGCAATGGTCACGGTGCGGGTGAGCAGGTTGCCGGTGCTCAGGGCATCGGTACCGGTCACAGCGGTCACGGTGCCGGTCAGCATTTCAAAGGTACCGTCCAGCGTCACCTCTGCGCTCTGGCCCACCGAGAAGGTGGCGGCATCCGCTGCCGGGAACTCCAGCTGCAGCACCATTTTGGAGCTGTCACGGATGACCGCCACTTCCTGACCGCTGGTCACTTCGTCGCCCTTGGCTACCTTGAGGGTACTCACAACACCTGCCACCTCGGCGCGCACATATTGGCGGTCCACGGTCTTATCGTAGCTGCGCTGTGCCTGCTGCAGGGTGATGGATGCCTGCTCTGCCTTGGTGGTGGCATCGGAGGCATCCACCGTGTACAGCACAGTGCCTTCCTCCACAATGTCGCCTTCCTCAATGGTGCTGGTGAGCACCTTGCCTGCCACCAGCGATTTGACGTTATATGTATTGGCCGGGTTCAGAGTGCCGGTGCCGCTGAGGGAGTTGGACAGATCCCGCTTTTCCGGCGTGGTCTGCACATAGCTCACATCCACATTGGTGTCCTGTGCCTTGTCCGGGCGCAGGATGAACCATCCGCCCAGCACGGCCACGCACACCACCGGCACCATCCATTTCCAGTTCTTGCGGAAAAAGGCTGCTGCTTTGCCGCCCTTCGCTGCGGGCTTTGCCTCACCCGCAGCCGTCTGCTGTACTGCAGCATCCTGCTTCTTTTTAAAGATCATGCTTGCTGTTTCCTCCTGTATCTTTCAGGGCATGCCCTGGTTTCGGTATCGGGCGCAGGCTTTGCAAAAGCGCGCGATAAAGAGTTTATTGTTAGTTTATCGCATTTTCGTCTATTACACAAGCGTCTAAATTTTGTTTTGACGCATTTATGTCAAAGTTTTATCCAACTTTCACACCGTGCCTTCTTTTGCCTTCCAGACAAAACAAAAGAGACAGTGCCCCGCTCTTGCAGGGTACTGCCTCTTTTTTGAAGCACGATCTTTATTCAGCTGTAGTTTCCACTACCACATACACCCCGGCAGGGACGCATGCAGCCCATGCGCCGTCCTTGTCCAGCCAACCGAATTGCTCGCACACATGGTCCGGGCACTGACTGTCCAAAAACGCGATGGCACCATTCTTTACCTGCAGATGCACGACATAATTGCCCACATCATACAGGTAATCGTGGTCTGTATCCAGCGGCAGAGTCTCGGTGATGCCATCGCCAAAATCGACGGTGGCCTGCAGGCCGCTGCCCTTGCTGCTGTGTGCTGCGCGCACGCCGAAATACAGCGCTGCTGCCAGCACAAGGATCACTGCAGCAAAGATCAGGTTCTTCATCCATGGCTTCAGGCCTTTGGAGCCGGAAGCATCTTCAGATGCTTTGCGGGTACTCATGCAGCGTAGTCGCTGGCAGCCTTACCTGCAATGCGGCCAAACACGGTGAAGTCTGCAACAGCGTTGCCGCCCAGACGGTTTGCACCGTGCACACCGCCAGTGACCTCACCTGCTGCAAACAGGCCGGGGATCACAGTGCCGTCCTCCTTGAGGACTTCGGTGTTGGTGTTGATGGTCAGGCCGCCCATGGTGTGGTGCACACCAGCAGTGACCTTGATTGCATAGTACGGAGCAGTATCCAGCGGGTTTGCAAAGCTGGTGCGGCCAAAGTCGGGGTCATTCTTGGCCTCAACATAGCCATTCCAAGTCTTCATGGTCTCGGCAAAAGCAGCCTCATCAACGCCCATTGCCTTGCCCAGCTCCTCGTAGGTCTCGCCGGTCACGGTGAAGCCCTTCTTGATGTAGCCCTGAATGACGCTGGAAGCATCGACCATAGCCTGATCGACCACCAGCCAGCTGTAGCTGCCGGTCTGAGCGATCTCAGCAGCAGAGACCACGTCACGGGTGCCCACTTCGTCGATGAAGCGCTTGCCCTCGGCGTTGATCAGCACAGCGCCGTCGCCGCGCAGACCCTCGGTGATCAGGGCAGCGGTGTTGGCCTCAACGGTGGGGTGGATCTGGATCTGGTCCATATCCACGGTGCCAGCGCCGATCGCGGTCGCCATCTCAATGCCCTGACCCTGAGCGCCGGCAGCGTTGGTGGTCATGAAGCCCTTCAGCTCAGGCTTGTACTCGGTGACCATGTCCAGATTTGCGCCGAAGCCGCCGGTGGTCAGCACCACAGCCTTGGCGTTCACGGTGACGGTCTCGCCGGTAGAACCGGTGGCCTTGATGCCCACAGCAGCGCCGCTCGCATCGGTCAGGATCTCGTTGGCGGTGGTGTTCAGCAGGATCTGGACACCGGCCTTCTCGCAGTTCTCCTCCAGCAGGGGGATCATGTAGGAACCGACAGAAACGGTCTTGCCCTCTGCATTCACAGGGCGATGGATGCGCTTGACGGATGCGCCGCCAAAGCTGGAAACACTGTGCAGGGTGATGCCGTGCTCGTCCAGCCAGTCGATGGCATCAGCAGAGTTGGAGCACAGGGTCTCCACCAGAGCAGGGTCGTTGATGCCCTTGCCGCCGATCATGGTGTCCAGCTCCATCAGCTCAACAGAGTCGAAGTAGCCGGTGGGGTTCTTCTGGTACTCTGCCCACTGCTCAGAGACGGTCTTTGCCAGAGCGGTGATGGTCTCGTTGTCAGCGTACTTTTCAGCAGCAGTCTTCAGGGTCTTTTCGACACCGGCAGACTCGCCGAACTCGTTCTCATCCTGATACACGGTCTTGCCGGCGTTCATGCCGCCGGTAGCGCGCACAGAGTTGCCGCCCACCATGGCCTGGCTCTCCACGATCACAACGCTCTTGCCCTCGGCAGCAGCGGTGATGGCAGCGGTCATGCCTGCGCCACCTGCACCCACGATGACAACGTCAGCGTCAACGGTGGAATCCTCGGCCTTGGTCGCGTCGGCCTTGACCTCGATCTTATAGTCGTCGGCGTTCAGGCCGGCGGCAGTCAGGGCAGCGGCTGCTGCCTCCTTGATGGCGTTGGAGGTGATGGTCGCGGTGGACACGCCGTCCACGGCGATACTGCCGGTCTCAGCGATCTGAGCGGGCAGCTGCTCCAGTGCCAGCGTACCGATGCCGGGGGTCTCATCCTTGCCCTCAGCGGTGCAGCCGGTGATCTTGCCGTCTTCCAGCGTCAGGGTAACGGTAACATCGCCGCCCATACCCTTGGCAGTGCCGATGAAATCACCGGACACGCCGCCTGCGGTGGAAGCGGGCTTGCTGCCGCAGCCGTAGCCCAGCAGACTGACACCCACAACAACCGCCATGGCCAGCGCAGCCACGCTCTTGCGGATCTGATTCTTTTTCATTGTTTCTTCCTTCTCATATTCGGGTTGCTTGTGTTCGGACATCTATCAGCAAAAAAGGGGGAGCTGCTCATTCGGAAAGCAGTTCCCCCTCGCTGAAACTTAGAAAAGACTTAGGCGTTAGCCTGAGCTGCAGCAACAGCGCATGCGACGGTAGCGCCGACCATGGGGTTGTTGCCCATACCGATCAGGCCCATCATCTCAACGTGTGCGGGCACGGAGGAAGAGCCAGCGAACTGAGCATCACCGTGCACACGGCCCAGAGAGTCGGTCAGGCCGTAGCTTGCGGGGCCTGCGGCCACGTTATCGGGGTGCAGGGTACGGCCCGTGCCGCCGCCGGAAGCGACGGAGAAGTACTTCTTGCCGTTCTCGATGGCCCACTTCTTGTAGGTGCCGGCAACCAGATGCTGGAAGCGGACGGGGTTGGTGGAGTTGCCGGTGATGGAGCACTGAACGTCCTCCTTCTTCATGATGGCAACGCCTTCCATAACGTCGTTTGCGCCGTAGCACTTGACGGCTGCGCGCTCACCCTCGGAGAAGGGGATCTCCTTGACGACGGTCAGGGTCTGAGTGGGGATGTCGTACTCAGTCTGAACATAGGTGAAGCCGTTGATACGGGAAATGATGTAAGCTGCATCCTTGCCCAGGCCGTTCAGGATGACGCGCAGGGGGGTCTTGCGGACCTTGTTTGCGGTGCGGGCGATGCCGATAGCACCCTCAGCAGCTGCAAAGGACTCGTGGCCTGCCAGGAAAGCGAAGCAGGTGGTGTCCTCGCTCAGCAGACGAGCGCCCAGATTGCCATGGCCCAGACCGACCTGACGCTGCTCAGCGACAGAGCCGGGGATGGTGAAAGCTTCCAGACCTTCGCCGATGGCAGCAGCGCACTCGGCAGCATCGGTCAGGCCGCGCTTGACGGCGATGGCGGTGCCCAGGGTGTATGCCCAGACAGCGTTATCAAAGCAGATGGGCTGAACGCCGCGCACGATTTTGTCGCAGTCGATGCCCTTAGCGAGGAGCATCTCGTTGCAAGCGTCCAGAGACTCCAGGCCGTTAGCCTTCAGGCATGCCTCGATTTTCGGCATGCGGCGATCCATAGATTCAAAAGTTGCCATGAGTTGTTCCTCCTCTCTTATTCCTCACGCGGGTCAATGTACTTCACAGCACCCTGCTCTGCGCTGAAGCGGCCGTAAGTACCCACGTTCTTCTCGTAAGCCTCGTTGGGGGTCTTGCCGTGACGGATATCCTCCATCATCTTGCCCAGCTTGACGAACTGATAGCCGATGACCTCATCGTTGGCATCCAGAGCCAGCTTGTTGATGTAGCCCTCGGTCAGCTCCAGATAACGGACGCCCTTTTCCTTGGTGGAGAAGATGGTGCCGGTCATGGAGCGCAGGCCCTTGCCCAGGTCATCCAGACCTGCGCCGATGGGCAGACCGTCCTCAGAGAAAGCGGTCTGGCTGCGGCCGTAGACGATCTGCAGGAACAGCTCGCGCATAGCAACGTTGATGGCATCGCACACCAGGTCGGTGTTCAGAGCTTCCAGAATGGTCTTGCCGGGCAGGATCTCGCCTGCCATAGCAGCAGAGTGGGTCATGCCGGAGCAGCCGATGGTCTCCACCAGAGCCTCCTCGATGACACCGTTCTTGATGTTCAGGGACAGCTTGCAGGTGCCCTGCTGAGGTGCGCACCAGCCCACACCGTGGGTGTAGCCGCTGATGTCCTCAATTTTATAGGCCTTGACCCACTGACCCTCTTCGGGGATGGGGGCGGGACCGTGCTTGGGCCCTTTTGTGATCGGGCACATGTTATTGACCTGTGCGGAGTATTCGATCATAATTTTCTCTCCTTTGCATTTGTTAGGCTTTTCACAGCTATCTTTATTATAAAGGGTGCGGGGTCGATTTTCAAGATGTTAGTCTACCCTAACCTTTTGTTTTTTGGAGAATTCCGTAGAAAAACAAAACCCGCCTCCGAACGAGGCGGTGAAAGCTGGTTTTGCAAGGGATATTTACCATTTAACATAGGGGGATTCCCCATGATAGGGGGATCCCCCATGGCAAATGGTAAATGTGAAATCTACATCTCCTGCTGCATTTGCCTTTAGTACAGGAACCCAAACACCACGCGGGAGGCCGCGCCGCAGACCACCATCATCACCACGGCGGCTGCGGCAGGCCCGATCCAGGTGCGGATGAGGCCGGGGGCCGGGGCGTTATTTCCATTCGGCACAGGCTGTCTGGCCTTTTTGCCCTTGGGCTGAATGGGTGCGTCCTCGCCTTCCGGCGGCAGGCAGAACACCTGCAAAAGCCCGAACAGCAGCATGATCTCGGGGAAGATCATCGACACACGGATAGACACCGCCGCGTGGGCCAGGTAGCTGACCAGCGCCAGCGTGACCGGCGCGACCCCGGGGCGCAGCCAGTTCTGCGCGGCCTTGCGCAGGTGCGCCGCCACAAACCACACCCAAGCGGCCAGGCCCAGCACACCACTGGTCAGCAGCAGCTCCAGGTACTCGTTGTGGGCAGCGTAAAACGTTTTCATCCGGGCGGTGATGTCCGCCCCTGCCCACTGGGCCACGGCGGTGTGCATCATGCCGGGACCAACACCCAGCAGCTTACGCCAGAAAGGCTGCGCCGTCCAGGCCGACCAGCTGATGCGCCAGGCCGTGCCGCGATAGGTGCCCCAATCATCGTTGAATACCAGTAGGTCATCGAGCTTTCCCAGCGACGGGAAGCCCGGCATAAAGTTAGCCAGCACCACCAGCACCACGGCTAATGTGACTACAATGGCCGCCAGCACGCGGCCTACTTTCCACAGCGGGATCTCGCGGCTGCGCAAGGCAAAGAACAACACAGCCCACACCGCCGCGCAGACTGCAAAACCCAGCTGGGCATAGTGGCCGAAGGCCGCCAGAATGGGCTTGCCGCCCTGAGTGTAGACGTGGGTACGCATGCATCCAGCCTGCGTCGGCAAAGAAAAACATGCCGATGACCATCAGCCGCCGCAGGGTGCGGGTGGTGAAAATCTTCTGGCAGAGCAGCACCAGCACCGCTGTGCCGATGCCCAGTGCCAGGCCGTCGGCATCCACCACCGCCAGCGCCAGCCCGCCGAAAAAGGCCGGCACACCGTAAAACACCGTGTGCCGCGCCCCGCGGGCCACCAAAAACGCATAGAACACCAGCGGCAGCGCAAAGGCCATGAAGCCGGAGCAGAAGTTTTTCTGGCCGAGGGTGGAGAAGAACTGGGCACGCTCCACCACGGCGGTATCGGCATAAGTACCAATAAGGTCGATATTAAAAATGTTGAGCACATACAGCACCGTAACCAGCGCGGTGGTAATGCCCATGCAGAACGTAAGGCCGTTGAGCAGTTTTTGCGGGGCAAAGGCCCGCACGGCCAGGTAACCCACAGCGGTAAACAGCACCATCATGCAGCCGCCGTAGTAGCCGCCCAGCCCCCACAGGGACATGGCGGGCGACAACGAGGTAACGGTAGAGACCACGCCCGTGGCCACCACAGCCCCCAGCGCCCAAAGGCCATGGTCGGTGCGCCAGGGCAGGCGACCCGCACGGGGGCGCGCCCCGATGGCGGCCAGCGCCCCCAGCCACAGGCAGAACGCCCAGGACAGAGTGGCTACGCCGGTGAATTTGACAACGCCGAGGTTGGAAAATTTATCGATAAAGCGGATATACGCAAAGCACCGCCAGCAGAAAGGCGACAGCGGACCGTTCCGCCATCCGCCGCAGCTGCTGGGCCTGCATGGTTTGCTGCATGAGGGGTTCCTCCTGTTATGTGGTGGGATGCTTAGAGGCCCCCTCTGTGAGGGTGACTCCCCACAGCGTGGGGAGATGTCGCGTAGCGACAGAGGGGTCCGGCCGCGTAAGCGGTCCCGCAGAGCGGGTGAGGGG
>ENA-OPVY01000102-OPVY01000102.1-human-gut-metagenome-genome-assembly--contig:-NODE-102-length-73346-cov-4.950772_pt1 | contig 73346 bp, 73 predicted proteins | sample MGYA00241503_ERZ501998 | MGnify/ENA primary metagenome ERZ501998 (study PRJEB25962, sample SAMEA2042107) | human gut metagenome | biome: human gut; feature: human-associated habitat; material: faeces... | reverse complement strand
TCCAGAAATACTCGGCATATACATAAATCATTCCTCCAATCAGAATTCCTGTTTTCTTGTTTGTCATCTATCTAAAAGAACTTCAGAAGATTTTCCAATCTTGGGAACTCCTTGAGATCCTTTGATTTTTTCTCTCTTCCTTTGTTCTGCATGTAATATAACACACATTATTAGCACTGTCAAGAGGTGAGTGCTAATTTTTTGTGAAGAATTTGTGAATTCTGAGAGTCATGTATTGTACGTAATTTTTAGTTCAGAAAATTCTTATCCGTATAGAGTAACATGTACTGCTTAAAAATCCACCGCTTTACATTTTCGCCAGTTTTTGCTATAATAATGCTACATCGTGTGGCGTTTCTGCGTAAATCCAGTTGCAGAAGCGCCACACTTTTTTTATCTCCGTGGGAGTTAGGTCTCCGACCGAGATAAATGCTCCGCGAGGATGCGCAGTGATTCTGATAGGAATACCAGAATCAAGCGCCAAGTCTCACGGGTGTTCGATTTAAATTGAAAGGAGGTGGGAAGTGAACGATAAAGAACAATTTTATAGCCAGATCGTGTTGCAGAAATGCGTAAGTCCGGATTTTAAGGATCTTACGCATTTTTTATTTTTTTAAGAAAAAGGAGATTATTATGGAAATTGGAAATCAGTTTTTGGGAACAGAGCGTATTGATAAGCTGATGCGTCAGTACGCGGTTCCCTGCATCATCTCACTGTTAGTAGGTGCATTGTACAATATTGTTGATCAGATCTTTATTGCAAACGCCAGCTACCTCGGCTCTTACGGAAACGCAGCTAATACTGTTGTTTTTCCGCTGACGGTTGTTGCACTGGCTATTGCTGTTATGGTCGGTGACGGCTGCTGTGCCTTTGTCAGCATGGCGCTTGGCCGGAATGAAACAGCCCGGGCAAAGCGCAGTGTCGGCAATGCGGTGGTTTTGATCATTGTAGGAAGTCTTATCCTGACCGCCGTATATCTGATCTTTGCAAATAGCATCATCGCCATGTTCGGCGGTACGGTCAATGAGGAAACTTACCGGCATTCACAGGAATATTTCTTCTATATTACTCTTGGGATTCCGTTTTATATGTTTGGTCAGGCTATGAATCCCATTATCCGTGCAGACGGGAACCCGAAATTTGCCATGATTTCCACACTGGCAGGCGCTGTTATCAACATCATTCTTGACCCGATTTTCATTTTCGGCCTTCAATGGGGCATGATGGGTGCAGCCATAGCCACAGTGATCGGTCAGGTGGTAACAGCAATTCTCGCCGTCTGGTATCTGCTGCACATGCGGATCATCAAGCCGGAAGCCAGTGACTATGCACTTTCTCCCAATATATTCGGACGGATGCTTACCCTTGGTATTACCAGCTTTCTCTCTCAGATCAGCCTCGTGGCCGCAATGGCAGCGATCAACAATATGCTCCGTAAATACGGTGCATTGGACGCTGTGTTCTCACAGGAGCAGTACGCACAGATCCCCATGGCAGTCGTCGGGATCGTAATGAAATTTTTCCAGATCGTCATTTCTATCGTCGTCGGCATGGCAGCCGGCTGTATTCCGATCGTTGGCTATAACATGGGTGCAGAAAAGACCATGCGTGTGAGGGAGCTGTTTACCCGGCTGCTTATTTCCGAGGCTTTGGTAGGTGCAGTCGCGCTCATACTGGCGGAAGGATTCCCGCATCAGCTTATCGCTATTTTCGGCGCTTCTAATGAGAGCAGCTACTATACCGATTTTGCTGTTAAGGCATTCCGTACCTATCTTTGCATGATGATCTTCGCGTGTGTCAACAAGGCATGTTTCATCTTTTTACAGGCCGTGGGCAAGGCATTGACATCTACCATGCTTTCCATGTTCCGTGAGGTAGTATTCGGAGTCGGCTTCGCATTGCTCCTTCCGTTTTTCTTCGGTCTGGACGGTGTTCTGTATTCCATGCCTGTTTCAGATATTCTGACCTTTATTATCTCAGCAGTGATTATCATAAAAACATATCATGAATTAAATGTGAAAGGAGCATAAGACGTATGAAAAACAGAGTGATTACGATCAGCCGTGAATTTGGCAGCGGTGGACGTACCATCGGAAAAAAAGTGGCAGAACAGCTGGGAATCCCCTGCTATGATGCAGAAATCATTCAGGAAATGGTAAAAGAAACCGGTTTTACACCGGAATATGTAAAGGAAGCCGGTGAATATACGCCCGGCAGTTTCCTCTCATCTGCATTTTCAAACCGCTTATTTGGACTCACAAATGAAGATATTCTGTGGGAGCATCAATATAAGGTCATCACGGAGCTTGCACAAAAAGGCCCCTGTGTAATTGTTGGACGCTGTGCTGATTACATTTTACAGGATAAGGCCGACTGCCTGAAGGTCTTTATCCACGCAGATATGGATTTTCGTGCCCGGCGCATCGTCGAAGTTTATGGAGAACGGGAACAGTCCCCGGAGGAACGTCTGCGCGACAAGGATAAACGCCGTGCCGCATATCACCGGTTCTATACCGACATGAAATGGGGATATGCACAAAATTATCATCTGACACTCAACAGCGGTGTGCTTGGAATCGATCAATGTGTAAACATCATCACTTCTTTATATTAGAGATATCCTTCACACTGCATTTCATTGCAGACAGGAGCAACATCTAATCTATTCCCTTTCCGGATCCGGAAAGGGAATTTTGTATCTATCCGCGCAGATAAGTGCTATAATATAATACTAAGATTATGCGGTCCGAAGTCCGACGCAGGCTTGTCTGTAGGAATACTTTTGACCCTGTGCTCACCAAAGACATGATTCAAGTCGGAGACCTGACTCCCACTGAGACAAATTTGCTGTTACTCACCACTAAAAAATGTGGAAGTCTTCTCGACTGGGATAAAAGAATCAAAAAAAAGAAAGTGATGGATAAAAAATGCAGACGTACACTTATGTTTCCAAGGGAAAATTTGAATTAATGGAAAAACCGAAGCCAGTTCTTATGGATGAACGAGATGCCATTGTAAAGGTAACACTCGCCAGCATTTGCTCAAGTGACCTGCACATTAAACACGGAAGCGTCCCCCGCGCAGTGCCGGGTATAACTGTCGGACATGAAATGGTCGGTATTGTTGAAGATATCGGCAGCGCCGTAACGAATGTGAAGCCCGGTGACAGAGTCACGGTAAACGTGGAAACCTTCTGTGGGGAATGTTTTTTCTGCAGGCATGGTTATGTAAACAACTGCACCGATCAGAATGGCGGCTGGGCTCTCGGATGCCGGATCGATGGCGGACAGGCAGAATATGTTCGCGTACCGTTTGCAGATCAGGGGCTAAATAAAATCCCGGATCATGTTACAGACCGTCAGGCTTTGCTGGTCGGAGATGTTCTTGCCACCGGTTTCTGGGCAGCTCGTATTTCTGAGATCAAAGAGGAGGATACGGTATTGATCATCGGTGCAGGACCTACGGGGATCTGTACGCTGCTCTGCGTCATGCTGAAGAATCCGAAACGTATCATCGTCTGTGAAAAAGACGAAGGCCGTATCCGCTTTATCCATGAGCACTATCCGGAAATCCTTACCGTATCACCCGAAGCTTGTGCAGATTATGTTCGTGCCAACAGTGACCATGGCGGAGCAGATGTCGTTCTCGAAGTCGCAGGAGCCGAATCCACGTTTCGCCTTGCATGGGAATGTGCAAGACCAAATGCGGTCGTGACGGTCGTTGCTCTTTATGACAAGGCTCAGACACTGCCGCTGCCGGATATGTACGGCAAGAACCTCACGTTCAAGACCGGCGGTGTAGACGGCTGCAATTGTGAGGAAATACTGCGGCTGATCGCAGAGGGCAGACTGAATACGGAACCACTTATCACACATACATACCCGTTAGACAGGATCGAAGAAGCATACACACTCTTTGAAAATAAGATGGACGGTGTGATCAAGGTAGCCATCGAGTGTTAATACGGTTCCCAATCCCGGTTCCTGGACACTGTATTTAAATTGTCTTCCCGGCAACCGATTCCGTTTCTCTATAATAACACAGTCCGCTGCATCCATACGGAAACAATGTTCGTTTTATGTCCCTGATATATTCCTCTTCCGTATCCACATGCTCAAGGATATCCAGAGCTGTCTTCAGGTTCCGGATATCCTTTTCCATAAAATCTACATAATTTCCACGCCCCACAAGCTTCAAATGGGTGATTCCGGCCTTTCGCAGCCGATACAGTGCGCAGAGTCCACAACCTGTCGCACCGCAGAGATAGCCATCGAGATCATACATCCGTTCCTCATCATCTTCTTTCGGTTTATCTGTGCTATGCTCGTCATTCGCATCTTTCACTATGCTCTCCGTCCGTGAGATCAGCTTCTCTGTTTCTTCACATTCTTCTTTTTTCTCTCTCTTTCCTTTAACTTTTCCTATCTTATACGGGACCCGGCACAGATGCCCCATCTCGTCGCAGTGCAGGGAATTACAGAACGCCCCCGAAAACTGACAGAGCTCGTTCAGTGCAAATGCCTCAAATTCATATACGCCCCTGCTGCCCTTTTCCTTCTCATGCCGGATCACCGACTCCATGTCTGCGAAGCTGTTCTTCCTGTGAAAGATAAGCCGACTGACATCCAAGCGGTCAAATACATCTATCATCCGGCTGTTTACCTCTGCCGTCTCCCCACTCAGATGGATCTCACAGCGGATCCCATTATTTTTCAGGTAGATCAGCAGCGCCGGATCCGCGATAATAAAGCTTGAAAATCCAAGCTCCGTACACCGGTGAAGGACATCCGCGATCTCCGGGTACTGCTCCGGTGTATAATAAAGGGAATTAAATGTCAGATGTACCGGCTTCCCATATTTTCTCACCAGCGCCGCCAGAATCCTCAGCTCACTCTCCGCCCCGATCTGCACGTTGATGCCAAGAACCTCGCGGCGGTTTAGCGGCAGCACCGTCCCGTATTTTTTATTCCATTCATAAGGTACGTATCCGCAGAAAAACTCATCTGCCCCGGCCTCGACGTACCGCACATATTCATCGATGGATCCAAGTCCCGCCGTGATCTTCATTGTATTTCTCCTTAAACTCAGCTTCTCAACTTCTGAAAGTTCGCCCCTGCCACATTTCGTTTCTTTTTTCACAAGTACAATTCTGACTATCTGCTATTTTTAATTGCATATTAGTTACAGTAAATTTACTACGATTCTATCAATTCTTTTCTCTTTCCAACCTTCTGTATCCGCCATTCCGGAAACTGAACTCTCATCCAGCGCAAAGAGCGAATTATACCGCCCCACCATCTTCAAATGCTTTGGATACAGAAAGACTTTCTCCCCGCAATATCCCGGACACGATTCCGGCAGTTCCTGCTTTCCACGTTCTCCATTTTTACGCGCAGCATACAGTGTACAATACTGGGAGGTGTTCGTCTGATAAAACGGAACGTGGATGCTGTTCTTTCCTTCCGGAAATTGCTGCCTGTATCCGCAGGACTCCCACTCGTACCGCCGGATCCCGAACGTGTCCCTCAGATACGTCCGGTAAAATTCCGCATTCAGGCTGTTCTCCCGAAAATATCCTGTCTCTCCCTGCTTGTATCCCATCCGTGGATCTTTTTTTCTTTTATTTAACAGAGTCCCCATACACGGCACAAGAACTTCTTTTTCTTTCTTCCATTCCTTCCGCTCTCTCAAAAGCTCCAGCAGACCCCAGTCGTTTGCCGCGATCTCCAGAAATGTCTCCCGGTTTCTGCACCACTCTTCCAGCTCATCCAACAGTTTTTCCACCGGTTTCAGCATAAATTCCCGCAAATATGAAAATATAACTGTCACAGCCAGACCTTCCGACTCTGCCTTTTTAAAGATCTCAAACAACTGCCGTTTTTCAGGAAACAGCAGATGGCAGAAGGCATTTCCCACATAAATCCGCTCTGGAACCGGCATTCGTTTTCCCAGCTCTTTAGCCCCATTCACGTTCCAGTACCAGTCCATAAAATCGCGGAATTTCATGGATAAATACCGCTCATAAAGCTCCGGACGGTCCAATTCCACAGCAACTTCGATATTCTTCCGTTCCTGCTCTTTATATTCTTTGTATTCTTTATGTTCTTTGTATTCTTCGAGTTCAAAATCTCCTGCTGCGATGCAATTTTCCCTTATACCTGACTGATTTTCGATTCGCGTTTCCAGCCTCGCCCTGTCTTCTCCTTCATCAAACCATTCTTTTTTCTGTTCAATGAAATTCTCCGCAAACTGTTCATCCTTTTTTGCCGGATACCCGGTAAGCGCCATTGCAAGTTCCCCGTCCTCGCACTCCAGCTTCAGCCGCACAAATCTATCATACCAAAGGATCAGTTTTCCAGCGCATTCCCGGTATTTCTCCTGCTCCACAAACACCGAATACTCATATACCGGAATCCCCGGTCCATCTTCCACACGCACTTCCATCTCAAAAGAACGAATCTCAACTTCCGTATACGGATCCCCGCTTTTCTTCTCCTGACTCCCCGCCTTCAGCCCGTTGAAACCATCATAAAAACAGATCCGGAATCCCTTTACTTCGCGGATCTCATCCAATGTCCGAAAACAAAATCCTTGTTTCGCAAGCTCCGTGATCCGGATCTCCTGCCCGTCTGCAAATCCCGTCACCAGTCCGAACGGGATCATAAAAACTCCGTTTATTTCTCTCTTCCCTGACACTTTTCGTTCCCCAATTCAAATCTTTTTACAGTACCATAGCTCACGCCGCTCGTGAATTACCCACCACTTAATTTTGAAGAAATTTGAAGTGGGGGCTTCTGGGGAATCTTTGGACTCCCGTTTAAGAAGTTTGATCTTTGAGTTTCCGCCCGCTCTCAGGCGATCCTTATTCTTACAGGCGTATCCACATCGCCTCTATCATATAGAACCCTTAGGCTCACAATGTTACATTTACGCATGATATTTAAAGCACCATTGACATCAGCGTTGATCCGCCTTCCAGAGCGGTCCTGATACAGGCCACGGCAGATCCGGCGGCCGGAAAAGACCGGTGGCACAAGTCCTGCTTCTCCATATACGGGCATTTCATCCAGATCCCAGAAGGATGCCATGGAAGTATAGCTTTCCTCCTGTTCCACGTAGCGGATCCCATTCATTTCACACAGATATTTCAGTTTCCTGCGGAGTATCCCGAACGGAATTCCCACAAAGACCTGGTTCATCTGCCTGCCAAGATCTGAGGAGCGCTGGAATGTGGTATTGTAGCCCACGATCAGGGTTCCGATATCGTTCCGGATGCAGTAGGTGACCACCTGTTTCGCTGCTTTACCCATGTAGTCACGGACCTGGTTGTTTCTCTTCCTCTGCAAAACGGCCTGACGTCTGGTTGTTTTCTTTCCGTAGTGCTGCTTGTCTTTGACGCTCTGCAGGCAGGCGTTCCGCTTGTTGAACCACTGGTTGATGGATTTTAAGCGTTTCCCATCGATGAGGAAGCTTTCCCCTCTGTTGGAAACGGCCGTCATGAGATTGTCGATCCCGAAGTCGATCGCCAGTGCATGGGTTGGATTCAGATTTCTCTGAGCCGCTTCCACCTGATAGGTGTACTGGATCTCAAAGAACCTGGCGTCTGCTTTTGGGATGATACGGATCTCCTTAATGTTTTTATCTGCCAGGACCGGCGGGATGGTAATGGTGACCGGTTTATGATGCTTCTTATACGCTGCTGAGTACGGAAGGACAAACCGGTTCCCATTCAGTCTTACAAACCCGACGATCAGGGTTGCGTAGCCGTCTTTTGGAAGGTATTTGGGCAGCCTGCAGGATGAAAACGGATACTTCCCCTGCTTTGCCAGTTTCAACAGACCGAAGAAAGACTTAAAAGATCCATCCACTTCCTTAAGGATCTGCTGGGCCATGTTGGAATTCAGCAGCCGATAGTTTTCGGAAGTCTTTAAGATGGCGTAGTTTTTCTCATATGGAAGATACCGGCTATGTTCAAAGTAATGCTGCCGTACCTGGTAGATGGCCTGGTTGGTCAGGTTTTTGGCTGTGCGGCATAATTCCCGTAGAATGAGAAATTCATCTTTGGACAGATGCTTTAGCTGCTGGCATACGGTCAAATACAAAACGGTTCCTCCTTTCCTAATTGGTGCAGAACATATGTTCTGTATTAATTATAGCACATGGTTTCACAAAAGGGAAGAGAAAGAATTGTAATTGCTTACCGTTTTACATCTGTCTGTGTATCGTTATAGTGGCATTCATCCCGCCACCTACGAGGAATGGGGGTATTCTGCCGATTTTATGATAAAAAATTATGAATTACTTTCCTGTTTTATTTTCCTTTTTCGATGGAAACTATCATTCAGGAGGTGATTTCATGAAAAACTCATCAAAGAAACAGCGTTCCAGCACCGACTGGGACATCGACATCCAGTCCTGCTCAGCTACCGACTGCACCGGCCTGATCCCGGCGCTCCCGGAGACCGACGCAGAGTTAGAACATTATCAGGATCTCTACCACTACCTGCCGGATTCCCCGAACCAGGCAGCTGATGATTCCGACCATCATAAATCCTAAACCAACACGAAAGAAGTATTTAAAGTTATGTTAACCGAATCCATCTACAAATCATGCACTCTCTGTCCAAGAGAATGTCACGCCGACCGTACAATCTCCACCGGCTTCTGCGGCGCCGGGCATGAGCTTCGCGCCGCCAGAGCCGCTTTACATATGTGGGAAGAGCCATGTATCAGCGGTACCACAGGAAGCGGAACCGTCTTTTTCTCCGGCTGCACCCTGCGCTGTGTCTTCTGCCAGAACTTCCAGCTGAGCCACGAAAATTACGGGAAAACAATTTCCGTCTCCCGCCTCGCCGATATCTTCCTGGAGCTTCAGGAAAAAGGTGCCGCAAACATCAACCTCGTGACCGGAACCCAGTTTGCCCCCTCCATCATCCGGGCTCTGGATCTCGCAAAGCCGAAGCTTCAGATTCCTGTTGTCTTCAACTGTGGGGGATATGAAAAGACCGAAACGATCCGGGAGCTCGCCGATTATGTCGATATCTGGCTTCCGGATCTCAAATACATGGACAGCAGTCTCGCAAAGAAATACTCCGCTGCCCCGGACTATTTCGAAAAAGCTTCCGCTGCCATAAAAGAAATGATCCGCCTCACCGGCGGACTTTCCTGGAATAAAAAGAACCCGGCTATGTTAGACCGCGGTGTCATTATCCGCCATATGGTCCTTCCGGGCGCAAAAGAAGACTCGATCCGTCTTCTTCACTGGATCAGGGAAAATCTTCCGGAACATCAATACCTCATCAGCATAATGAGCCAGTATACGCCGTTCTACAAAAGTTCCGAATATCCGGAGATCAACCGCCGGATTACCTCCTATGAGTACAACAAAGTCGTTGATACCGCCATCGACCTCGGTCTCACGGAAGGTTTCATGCAGGAGAGAAGCAGCGCAAAAGAAGAATATACGCCGCCATTTGACTGTGAGGGCATCTAATTGCAACATGAAAAGTGGGTACCGAATCAATTTTCTTGTTTCGATACCCACCTTAATGTTCTGCGTTATCCAATGGATCTTACCTCGTTTCATTAGATTTTGTTTTCTATATGAAATTTTTCTTTTTTCACTCCACCGGCTTTTTCCGAAATCTTATCTTTCTTTTCATTCTCATATCGATTATTGTATTTCTCTTTTTGATACTTTCTCGTCATATCTTGAAGGATTTCAAATAATCTTTTTTTCGATCAATTACCCGGTTTTGTGTTTTTCCTTTGTTCCGGATTTTTCAAATTTGAAAAATGGAACGAGACTTATGTGTTCGGTGGACTGTACCTCCTTTACTTAGATTTTTTTAAGTACGAACCTTTTCGTCTTCTTTGCTTTGTTCTCTCTTTCTTTTTGTTGTCTTTATTATATTCGATAACTTCTTATTTGTCAATATGTTTTTAGAAAAAATATTTTTTATTTTATCGTTGTTAGTTTATTGTCTTATTGTATGTAATTATTCAAATAATTCTATTATTTTATAAAACGAATTCTCTCTCCTTTCACTCTTCTTTTCCGTCCTGCTCCCATCCGCAATGACCTTTCTATATGGACCCTACGGCTTTCTCCTCTCCCCGCATCCGCGGAACAGAACTGCGAACGCGATGGAGATCCCGGCCACCATGAGAAACAGATCTGAATACGTGCCGAAGGCCGCTGAAACTTTCTCCCAGGAATCACCCGCGATCCGTCCGGCATAGACGAGAACCGTGTTCCACAAAAGACTTCCTGCCGTGGTAAACATAAGAAACGGCAGAACCGGCATCCCTGCAATTCCTGCCGGGATCGAGATCAGGCTGCGGACGATCGGAACCAGTCTGCACAAGAACACCGCTGATCTTCCACGATCCCGGAACCAGCCTTTCGCGAGATCCACATCCTCCGGCTTAAAATGAAGCAGATGTCCGGTTCTTCCACAGAGAAGCTTTCGGAACACCTCATCCGGCAGAAATCTTCCCACACTGTAAAGAATCACCGCTCCCACCAGCGACCCGGCCGTCGCAGACAGGATCACGCTTCCCGGTGTCATATCCGTGCAGACTGTCATAACACCCCCAAAGGTCAGGATCACCTCCGATGGGATCGGTGGAAAGAGATTTTCCACTAAAATAAGGAGGAACACAGCAAGATTGCCGTATTCCCCCATTAATCCCAGAACCAGTTCCCGCATATCAGCACCCCCGCTTTACCATGGATACAATATATGCGGGATCCGGTCTGACTTATTCTGTTTTTATCCGCTTCCGGAAATGGTCAAAACCTGTCAAAACTCTTTCTGGTTACTGACCATTGTACTTCTCACTCTGCTCCGCGATCAGCGCTGCGTCATCGAAGTAGTTGATCTTCATAGCCGCACGCATCTCCTTTAATGTCTGTGCAGCTACGCGTTCTGCCTTCTCGCTTCCGCTCTTTAAGATCTCGTATACAGCCGGAATATCCTGTTCCCATCTTTTTCTTCTCTCACGGATCGGGCGAAGCTCCTCCTCGATCACACGGTTTAAGAACTTCTTGACCTTTACATCGCCAAGTCCACCGCGGGAATAATGCTCCTTCACCTCATCCAGATTCTTGTAATCCGGCCAGAATTCTGCGAAGTACTCGTCCTTGCAGAAAGCGTCAAGGTATGTGAAAACTGTGTTACCCTCTACCTGTCCCGGATCACTTACCTTTAAGTGGTTTGGGTCTGTATACATGGACATCACTTTCTTCTTTACGTCCTCTTCCGTATCAGAAAGGTAGATGCAGTTTCCTAATGATTTACTCATTTTTGCCTTTCCGTCAATACCCGGAAGACGGCGGCACGCGTCATTGCTCGGAAGAAGAATATCCGGCATAACAAGGGTATCTGTATTGTACACCGTATTGAATTTGTGAACGATCTCTCTCGTCTGCTCCACCATCGGCATCTGGTCCTCACCAGCCGGAACCACGTCTGCCTTGAAAGCTGTGATATCGGCAGCCTGACTGATCGGATAGGTAAAGAAGCCAACCGGGATGCTGGCCTCAAAGTTTCTCATCTGGATCTCACTCTTTACGGTTGGATTTCTCTGCAGTCTGGAAACCGTAACGATGTCCATAAAGTAAGCGGTCATCTCATAAAGTTCCGGCACCATGGACTGGATAAAGATCGTAGATTTTTCCGGATCAAGACCTGCAGACAGGTAATCGAGCGCAACCTCCAGAATATTCTGGCGGACCTTCTCCGGGTTATCCGCATTGTCTGTGAGCGCCTGGGAGTCAGCAATCATGATATAGATATCGCTGTACTCTCCGGAATTCTGAAGCTCTACTCTTCTTCTAAGAGATCCTACATAATGTCCTACATGAAGACGGCCTGTCGGGCGGTCTCCTGTTAAAATAATCTTTCCCACAACAATATTCCTTTCTCTCCTGTGATGTCAGGTTTCTGTGACCCCGGCGGCTCCACGACTGCAGTCCCATTTCGATCTCCAGAAATCCTGTCGGCTGACCCCAAGTTTCAGGCTACAGCCGGTGGATGAAAATTCCGCTTCGCAGTTTCGGTTCAAACCAGGTCGATTTCGGCGGCATCAGAAGCCCCGCGTCCGCAACAGACAGCAGTTCTTCCATCGATGTCGGATACATGGAAAAGGCGATCTTCATGTCCGCCTCACAGCGGCGCTCCAGTTCTTTCACGCCGCGGATCCCGCCCACAAAGTCGATGCGCTTATCCGTTCTCGGGTCTCCGATTCCAAGCACCGGAGCCAGGAATTTCTCCTGGAGCACGGACACGTCAAGTCCCTTCACCGGATCATCCGGTCGGACTCCCGCCTTTAATTTCAGATCATACCATGTTCCTCCGAGGTACATGCCGACCTCACCGCGTTCCTTCGGCTCCACAGCTTCCTTTAAAGGTCCGGAGACCTCAAAAAGCTTCGAAGCTTCCTTTAAGAGCTCCTCCTCCGAGTGTCCGTTCAGATCCCGCACTACACGGTTATACGGCAGGATCGTCAGTTCATCCTCTGAGAACAGTACGGAGAGGAAGTAGTTGAACGGGGCGTCCTTCGGCGCGTCCGGGTGTTCCGCCCTGCGCTTTAAGGCAACCTTCACGGCAGAAGCCGCGCGGTGATGACCGTCTGCGATATATGTCGCCGGGAGCTTTTCAAATTCCTCCCGGATCTCTTTTATCATATCACCGGATCCGATTTTCCATACCCGGTGTCTGATTCCATCCTCTGAGATAAAATTATAAAGCGGATTCTCCTCTTTTGCAAGTGCAACCAGTTCTTTTAAGCGTTTTACCGGGCGATATGCGAGAAAAATCGGTCCGGACTGGGCGTCCATCACATCGATATGGCGGATCCGGTCCAGTTCCTTCTCCTCTCTCGTGTTCTCGTGCTTCTTGATCACGCCGTTTACATAGTCATCTACGCTTGAGCATGCCACGATTCCTGTCTGGGAATGATCGTTCATCGTGAGTTCATAGAGATAATAGGTCTCATTCGGATCTTCCACATAGTTTCCGTCCTTCACCCATTGTTCGAAAAGATCCTTTGCGTGGGCATAGACCTCCGGCGCGTACATGTCCGCCGTGTCCGGGAATCCCGTCTCCGGGCGGTCGATGGCGAGGAAGGAAAGCGGATGAGACTTCACCTCTCGCTTTGCTTCCTCCCTGTTGTATACATCATACGGAAGTGCCGCGATCTCTGCCGCATGTTCTGCTGCCGGGCGCACGCATGAAAACGGTCTCACTACTGCCATGCCTGTTACCTCCCCATATTATTTTTATCCTGCCTCTATATTACACTCAATTCTCTATAAACGCAATTCATCCATGACGATTTTTCGTACATGGATGAATTACAATTACATTTCACAGCTGCCATCTTCTTATGCAGCCGTATTATTCTCTTTTCGACTATATTTTTTAGCCCTTGATCACACGGACCTTATACATTCCGCTGATCTTTTCAAGGTGGGCAACTGCCTCCTCTTTCACCGGATTCTCCAGATCAAGAAGCGTGTACGCGTACTTGTCGCGGCTCTTGTTCGTCATATTGGCGATATTGATTCCCTCAGCAGCAAGGATCGACGTGATCTGACCGATCATGTTCGGAATATTCGCGTGGAGCAGGCCGATTCTTCCTGCAACCTGACAGATTCCCATGTCACACGCCGGATAGTTTACGGAATTTTTGATATTTCCGTTCTCCAGATAATCCTTCAGCTCATCCGCAGCCATCACCGCGCAGTTGTCCTCGGACTCTTCTGTGGAAGCGCCCAGATGCGGTGTTGCGATCACGCCGTCCATCGCGGAAGTCTTTGCGTTCGGGAAATCGGTGATATATTTTTTTACCTTTCCGCTCTTTAACGCCTCTGCCATATCATCATCGTTTACAAGCAGGTCTCTCGCGTAGTTTAAGATCACGACGCCGTCCTTCATCTGGTCAAAAGCATCTTTGTTGATCATTTCCTTCGTGGAATCGAGAAGCGGCACATGGACAGTGATGTAATCGCAGTCTTTGTAGATCGTATTCACGTCCATAATGTGCTTTACTGATCGGGACAGCATCCACGCCGCATTTACGGAGATAAACGGGTCATAGCCGTAAACTTCCATTCCGAGAGCCGCGGCAGCGTTTGCGACCTCACAGCCGATCGCACCGAGACCGATGACGCCAAGCTTTTTACCCCTGATCTCGTTTCCTGCAAAGGCCTTTTTGCTTTTCTCCATCTTCTTGCTGATATCTTCTTCCCCAGCATGTTCTCTGCACCATTCGATACCTCCGACAACATCTCTGGAAGTCAGGAACAGACCCGCGAGAACAAGCTCCTTTACACCGTTCTTATTTGCGCCCGGTGTATTGAATACGACGATGCCTTTCTTCGCACACTCGTCGAGCGGGATATTGTTGACTCCGGCTCCGGCTCTGGCAATGGCCTGGAGTCCGGACGGGAATTCTGTCTCGTGGAGAGACGCGCTGCGGACCAGGATTCCTTCCGCGTCCTTAATATCATCTACAAGTTTATAGTCTCCTGTGAGGCGGTCTGTGCCATAGTGGGAGATCTGATTTAAACAACAAATATTTCTCATGATTTTTCCTCTGATATTTTCATCCGGCAGTCTTACGCGTCCGCGTGTTCCGCCTCAAATTTCTTCATAAATTCTACAAGCTTCACAACGCCCTCCTCCGGCATTGCGTTGTAGATGCTGGCTCTCATGCCGCCGACGGTACGGTGTCCTTTTAAGTTCACGAATCCGGCTGCCTCCGCCTCTTTTACGAACAGGGCATCCAGATCTTTATCACCTGTAACGAACGGCACATTCATGATGGAACGGTCCTCTTTGCGGACAGTTCCGTGGAAAAGCTTGCTCTCGTCCAGGTAATCGTAGAGGATCTTTGCCTTTCTCTCGTTTCTCTCCTTCATAGCTTCCAGTCCGCCCTGCTTCTTCAGCCATTTGAAGACCTTGCCACAAATATAGATTCCGTAACACGGCGGAGTGTTGTAGAGGGATCCGGCCTTCGCCTGGACATCGTAGCGCATGATCGTCGGTGTCTCCGGAAGAACATCCTCGCGGATCAGGTCCTCACGGATAATCACAATAACGACACCTGCCGGGCCGATATTTTTCTGGACGCCGCCGTAGATCACACCGTATTTTGATACGTCCATCGGTTCAGAGAGAAAACAGGAGGACACATCGGAGACGAGTGTTTTTCCCTTTGTGTTCGGGAGTGTATGGAATTTTGTTCCGTAGATCGTATTGTTCTCACAGATGTAAACATAGTCGGCATTCTCATCGACCGGAAGATCGGAGCAGTCCGGAATATAGCTGAAAGTCTCGTCTTCACTGGACGCGATGGCATTTGCGGTTCCGTAAAGCTTTGCTTCCTTCCATGCCTTCTTTGCCCACTGTCCGGTGATAATATAATCGCCGACACGGTTCCTGAACAGATTCAACGGTACTGCAGCGAACTGCTGGTGAGCGCCGCCCTGTAAAAACAGGACTTTGTAGTTATCCGGAATCTTTAAGAGGTCACGGATGTCCTGCTCTGCTGTCTGGATGATCTCCTCAAAAGCTTTTGAGCGGTGGCTCATCTCCATGACGGACATTCCGGTTCCATTGTAATCAAGCATCTCAGCTGCTGCCTCTTTCAATACTTCTTCCGGCAGCACAGCCGGTCCTGCGGAAAAGTTGTAAACTCTGCTCATAGTTTTATTCCCCTCTCTCTGATTGCTCTATGATCGGTCCTTTCAGGAATGACCACACATTCAGCCTTTGTCTCTCGATCCGGCGCCGCACTTTACTCTGTCTCTTCTCTACCAGTGTAACGCGACGCCTTAGGATGATTTGACATATATTCTAACACAAGTGCCCGGGCAAATCAATGATAAATTTTTGATTTGCCCCGAATTATGCAATCTTTTTTCCATTTTGGGTAATTTTTTTTACAATATATATGACTGCCGTCGGCAATTTCTTCCGGATTTCTATAAAAAGAATGTGCCTTGGCACATTCTCGCGCCTCGCGCGGTCGCTTGCGACAATCTACATCTTCGCGCGAGTGCGCATCTTTGGCACGTTAGTGCCTTTTTATGTAACAGGGAATTCCTCGGAATTTCCTGTTACATAAAAAAGAGACCAGGTACCCTCAAATACCCAGTCTCTCATCAAATCTCTATTTTGCTTAGTAATCAAAGTGCATCATATCCGCTCTGCTGAATCCGGCTCCCCAGTTCCATCCATGTTTTCCAAACGCCTTAACAACATCACTGTCGCGTCCAATGGAATACGGATTCACGCCCGGCTCCCATTTATTTCCGACGAGAACTGTTGTACCGTCTACATCGATCTGCGGGTTTGCGTCAGGATTGATATCAATGGCAGTTCCTGAACTATGGTTGCTTCCAAGTCCATTGCTTCTCCAGTTGTATCCGCCGACGCTCTCGATCGGGAACTGCTCCGGTCCATTATAGATCTCTGTAAAGATCTCCTTTACATCATTCGCGATGGAACTTAACACCTGCACATGCGCTGTTCCGGCAACCTTTTGGCCATTTCTCAGTCTCCATACCGGAATCTCCACACTGACCATCTCAGCGGATGCGGTCGCATCACACGGATTGGCCGCGATCCGGTCGACCTGTTCTCTCACTTTTGCGATTTCATCCGGATTGTAAGCATCCCAATTATAATATTTTGAAGAATAGTGATAAGCTGCCTTATCTATTTCGCTCAAGTAATCAGCTTTCAGATACCAGTCCGGATCATAATTATAGCCATAATTCCAATAACCGGAATTATTCGAATTGCTGTTACTGTTGGAACCACCGCTACTGTTTCCGGAAGTTCCAGAGCTGCTGTTTCTCGTCTCCCCACCGGCTTTCTGCTTTACCTCGCCGCCAACGACCCAGGCACCGATCCTGTTTACCTGATAGCCGTCCGGTGTTGTCGTATTTCTTAGGACATAGCCGTTTTCATCAAAATAGAAGCTCTCTGCCATTCCATCATTGTCCGTATCGATCCATGCCCATCTTCCCTTCGGATAGGAACCGTCATCAAACTGGTACCACATTCCGTTCGCGTCGGATTTCCATGTTCCCGCAAATGAGGCAAATGGCATTGCCATGCAGAATACCGCGGCAGCAACCGCAATCTTCATTCCAAGCTTTCTCATCTTTTGTTTTCCTCCCCCTGTGATGCCGTTCTTCCTGTCTTTTTCGCACCACTTTAAAATATACTTTTTCTCCAACTATCCAGTACCTTCATAGTTACAAGCAAAAATCCATTCCGGATCAGCTGCGCCGATGGGATTTTTGCCTTCCAGCTTATGTTTTTTTGCGGTCAGCACAGCAAGTGTGCAGACCTACTGAACAGTTATCTTTTTCTTTTCCATTCGTTTTTTATACGAATCGGTATTTTCGTCGGACTTGCTGAGCGTTTTTTACTTTGCCGTCTCTCCCTGGCTCTTATAAACAGCAATCGCGTCACTTATATTGGACGCTGCTCCGCTTCTCACGATATCCGCCAACGCCAGCAACTTCTCAGAAGTCATATAGCCTTTTCCTATATAGACCTCGTAGTTATCCGTAATAAACAGCGATTTCTCCTTCGCCGCTGTACGCGTACTGCGGAGTTTTTCCGACAGAGAAGCAAGCTCATCCTCCATCCGGTCGATCTCTTCTTTATTGTTTGCCGTAATCTCGTCGGAGATGATCGTCCGCGTTACGGTATCGAAGGTCGTGAGGGCTTCTTTCTTCTTCCGGTTGATCTCAGCCACATCCTGGTCGAGCTGGGCGATCTCATCATCGAATTTCTGGAGATTGTAGATCGTCTCGTTCTTGTCCCGGCGGATCGTCTTCGCGATCACTTTCATCTCTTTTTTATTCGCGCGGATCTTTGCACGGATGCCAAGTCCCTCTTTTAACACATCCATGTAGCGCACCTTGGTCATATTTCCCACCGTCACATAGATTCCGCCGAAAACGAGGATCGCTGCCACATAAATTCCAACGAGATACATGGTCCGTCTCTCCGGGATCAGAAAATACACGCCGCAGGGAATCGCGAGAAAACAGATCAGGATCGTCACAAGAAGCGTCAGGAAATCCTTAAATGTCCTCGTAAAGTAGAGTGCGTAGTAATAATTTCCCCGGCAGAAACCCGGAACATGGTTTGCCTTAAATAAGGTCTTGATCTGATCCGCCAGTTCTTTATTTTCCCGCACAAGTCCCCGGGTATCCTCCTCGATCCGTTCCTTGACGCCCTGGTTTTTTGCTTTTTCACGCTTCGCTTTTACTTTTTTAAGCCGCTCCTGAGCCTTTCCCAGCTCCGCGTCATAGCTTTTTGTGATTTCCTCTTTCCGCTGCTTCACCGTCTGACTGATGGTTTCTGTAACAGAACGCTGTTTTCCCTTAAGGGAACTCTCTAACTTTTTCTCGTCCGCTTCGAGCTGCTCCACCTCTGTATTCAGAGCTTCCAGTTCCTGTACTGCCTGTCCTGCGCTGGCAAAAAAAGCAGCATAATCTGTAATTGGCTGTCCCATCTTTTGTCCTCCTGGCTCTGGTTCAAGTATGTCATCAAAATGTCCATATAGATATAGATTACTACAATTTTTCTGACGATACAAGGCATTTGGGGCAAAATGTTGTACCTTTACTTTCTGGAAAAAATCCGTTATACTGTTTTTCAAATCATGATCGTGAAAGCAATCGAATGGAGGACGTTTTTATGTTCCGGATCTGGGGAAAAATATGGAAAGAGAACCATCTTGTGCGAGATATGGTTTCCTGCAATAACGACTATTCCATGTCAAGAACTGCCATGGTATTTCAGGCGCTGGATGAGATCTGCCGCGAGTTCGACTTAAGCCAGCCGATCTGGCTCGACTCGAATATCCGCGACTTTCAGCTGCATGATAAGACGCGGTTTACGAGGGACAGTTTTATTGAGTCTATTGATTTTGATTATCTGGAATTCCAGGTGATCGAGGAATAAGCTCCGGTTCATGCACCGTGCAGGCAGGAACCGGAACGGAAGCAGGATAACCTTCCGGGAAATACGGTAATCACCTGATGGATCTCCACAGGCAGTGTCTTCCGGTGGAGATCAGTCAAATTCAAGTCGAACGTCCGTGAGACTTGGCGCGTGATTCTGGTCAGCGCAAGCTGACATATTCTTTACAGAATCACTGCGCATCCTCGCGGAGCGTTTATCTCAGTCAGAGTTTGGACTCCCACTGAGACTAATTCGTTATTACTCACCACCTGAAGATGTGGGAGTCTTCTCGACTGAGATAAAAATCAGCCCAACATCCTATCGTGTATTTCCTGTCCGGAGAGCACATGGATATCGGGCTGATTTTTATTTTTTATCGCTATCTACGGCTGACTTTTGCGAATGTTTCTTCTCTTTCTGCCATCTGCATACTTCGCCTCACAAGCCGCCTAAAATATTCGTCCTTATAAATTATAATCTCTTGAGAAGTGCCTCTCTTGCCTCCTCATAGCCCGGTTTTCCGAGCAGGGCGAACATATTCTTCTTGTAGCTCTCAACACCCGGCTGGTTAAACGGGTTGACACCGAGGATGTAGCCGCTGACGCCGCAGGCGAACTCGAAGAAGTAGAACAGCTGGCCAAGGCTGTAAGCGTCCTGAGCCGGGATCTTCACCATAAGGTTCGGCACGCTGCCGTCTGTATGCGCAAGGATCGTTCCGTTCATGGCACTCTTGTTTACAAAATCAACGGTCTTTCCTGCCAGATAGTTCATACCATCTGTGTCGACATCCTCTTTCTGAAGGACGATCTCCGCCGGAGATTCTTCCACGTTCAGAACGGTCTCGAACATGATGCGTGCGCCGTCCTGGATAAACTGTCCCATGGAGTGGAGATCTGTTGTAAGGTCAACGGCTGCCGGGAAAATACCTCTCTGGTCTTTTCCTTCGCTCTCGCCGAAGAGCTGTTTCCACCACTCAGATACGTAATGAAGGCTCGGCTCGTAGTTTGCTACGATCTCCACCTGTTTTCCTTTTCTTAAAAGGATATTGCGGACTGCGGCATATAAAAGTGCCGGGTTCTTCTCATACTCTGTCTCAAGAGCAACCTTTCTTGCGTCCGCTGCACCTGTCATCAGGGCATCGATATCTGCGCCGCTGACTGCGATCGGTAAAAGACCTACGGCTGTGAGCACGGAGAAACGTCCTCCAACGTCATCCGGAACAACGAAGCTCTCGTATCCCTCTTCGTTTGCCAGATTCTTTAAAGCTCCCTTTGCCTTGTCTGTGGTCGCGTAGATTCTCTTATTGGCCTCTTCCTTGCCATATTTCTTGATCAGCATTTCCTTAAATACACGGAAAGCGATCGCCGGTTCTGTCGTTGTACCGGACTTGGATATAATATTAATGGAGAAATCTTTTCCTTCCAATACATCCTGAAGATCATGGATATATTTGCTGCTGATGCTGTTTCCTACGAAATAGATCTCAGGAGTTTTTCTCTTTCCCTTCGGCAGCACATTGTAGAAGCTGTGGGATAAAAACTCGATCGCAGCGCGGGCTCCGAGGTAAGATCCGCCGATACCGATCACGAGAAGCACATCGGAATCTCCCTGAATCTTTTCTGCCGCTTTCTTGATCCTTGCAAACTCTTCTTTATCATAATCAACCGGGAGGTCGATCCATCCAAGATAGTCATTGCCTGCACCGGATTTCGCTGTCAGGACATCCTTCGCGCCCATAACGGTGCTCTTCATGTTTTTCATTTCCTCTTCGCTGATAAATCCGGCTGTCTTGGAATAATCAAATACGATTTCTTTACCCATAACCCTGTCTCCTTTTCTTGAGTGAGATTCACGTTCTCCGTCCGTTATTATACCACTTCGTGAAACCCTTGACAATGGACGGAAGCAATTTTATCGGCACTACATCTTCACTCATCATCCGCTTTCCTCCCCCAGGTTTTAAGCACTGCGCCGTGCTCCTGATTCTGCGATTTGTTTACCGTTCTGTTTCACTGTCTGCCTTTTATTCTTAAGATATAGACTGCCTTGCTGATTTTATATCCCGTCACTCTGCAGTGTATTAAACAGCGTCTTCAGCATGTCCAACTCCGCCGGCGAGATTGAATTCCGTATCAGATCCAGCCTGCCCGAATCTTTCAGCATCTCCCCCGGTTGCTCCCTGCTCGCAGCGATCTGCTTCAGGCTCTCGCTCAGATGATTGATACTCTGGGCAAGCTCCGTCTCACTTGTCAGTACTTTTCCGCCTGTTCCTGAATTTTCCTGTCCGATATCCCGGACATTTTGAACTGTGCCTCTATTATAATCGGCCTTTCCCGCCGTTTTTTTCGATGAACTGCCTGCGCTGTTCCCATTTACGGCCTGGTCGTCCTCATTTTCCTGGAACGCGGGTCCTTTTCCGTCCAGCCGTGACATTCTCCCGGTGTCCCTGGTCCTGGCGAGACTCCCTTTTTCCACATGATCCGTTTCCCCGTTCCCGCCAGCAGCCTGTGCGTCCTTCTTTTTTCCAAGGACAGAAAAGCGGCTGTTGAGCTTTTCTTTTCTCACATTTTCCTGGTTTCTTCCATATCCAATGCCGCTGGTGCCTGAAAAATCTACGATATCGGAAGCCCGCCGCCTTTTTCCGCTCCTGCCCGGCGTAGGCGCTGTTATCCACACTTTTATAAAAATGCGGAGAGTTTTCCACATAATCAACTAAATGATCCGCAAGCTGTTTCCGTTTTGTCTCGGCACCGATCCCGTTGTCTACAAATGCCAGGAACAATCCGCCAAAAACGCCCGCTGCCCCGTAGAGCACAATATAATAGTTGTCACACCGATACCAGTAAGCACCGAACGCCGCCGCTCCGCCTGCCATAAAGCAGAGGATCATCGCCTGCACCGACAGGTTGTCCCACCCGTCAAGGCTCATGTGCAGGAAGCGGAATCCGTAGAGCTGTTTTTCTATGTACGCGTTCACATTTCGGATCCCGTGGTTAATAAGGAACACATTTTCCATGCGCTGTTTCAGCGCCTTTAAATTTTTATCCTTCGTGAGAGCCATGTTTCCGGTTTCTTTGATCAATCTTTTGTAGAGGCTGCCTGTTACGAGTGTGCTGAGTGTCCCGAGCGCACAGATCGCTGCCAGGACATAGAGCATTCTCCCTGTCTGTAAAAATTCCAGCATAATCAGTTCCCCTTTCTTCGTCCAGATCAATTCCAGATGATGACACTAATTATACCGGGCTAGAATGTTTTTGAGAAGGTTGAGAACGGAAGAATCGTTCGTCAAATAGGGACAGGAATCGCGTTTTAAGGTGATAATGGAGGCAAAATATTCTCGTAGAAGGTAGTTCTCGCGGCTTTCTTGCTCCAGAAAACTTTTTGAGTCTTCTCTTTTTAGATTCTCTTTACAAGTGCAAGCATCAAGTTCACGGAATGCTCAACAGCCTTTGCCTCAAACTCGCCGTAATCCATATGGGCGCTGTCATCTGCCTTGTCAGAGATCGCACGGACAATCAGGTACGGAATCTTATTTAAGTATGCAGCCTGAGCGACTGCTGCACCTTCCATCTCTGTGCAGTACGCGTCGAAGGTATCATGGATCCAGTTCTTTTTCTCCTTGCTGTCGATAAACTGGTCACCGCTGGCAACGCGTCCCTTGAAAGTGCTGATATCCGGGTTTGCCTCTCTGCATGCCTCTTCCGCGAGAGCTAAAAGTCGCTCATCCGCCGGGAATTCCTTCACGCCGAGCTGGGGAATCTCACCTGCCGGATATCCGAATCCGCCTGCGTCCACATCGTGCTGTACTGCAACAGTAGAGAGAACGAGGTCACCGATATTGATCTCATTTCTTAAGGAACCTGCGATTCCTGTATTTACGATTCCATCCACCTGATAAAGATCCACAAGGATCTGGCTGCAGATACCTGCGTTTACCTTACCGATACCGGAGCGAACGATGACAACGTCCTTTCCCTCCAGTTTTCCCTTGCAGAAATTCATTCCTGCCACTGTCTTTATCTCTGTCTCTGTCATTTTTTCGCGAAGCTTCTCAACTTCCACTTCCATTGCTCCGATAATACCAAGCATTTGAATTCCTCCGTGTTGTATCATATGATTTTAGTCTGATCTCAAATATAACAGTTTATCTGTTACCCTCAAATATAGATTCTGTCTGAGTTTCAGACGTGTTCTTACCGTCTTTGTCGTTCTCATTATACGGGATACGGAGCGGAAGGTCAAATAAAATCCTTAGCTCATCCGCCGATCTCCAGAATGACCGCGTCTCCAGGTCCGCTCGATCTTTTACTCACCTCAAGCTAAGCTGTCCCCTTTTTAATAATTCCGATATTGGCTTTGTCTATAACCTGTAAACTTATTTTTCCCTTCTGGAAATCTTGCTTTATCACCTACACTCAGCTCTTTCCGCGCTTCTCTTGACAATAATTCTCTGCTGTGAGTATAATAAGGATACTTTCAAACTGGCCGCAAGGTCATATTTTTTTACAAACGGAGGTTTTTATATGGTATACAAGACACAGGGCACCTGCTCCAGAGAAATCCATTTTGATGTAGAGAACAACAAACTCAAAAATGTAAGCTTCGTTGGCGGCTGCAATGGAAACTTAAAAGGTATCGGCCTTCTCGTTGAAGGCATGGATATCGACGATGTCATCAAGAGAGTCGAAGGCGTAAGCTGCAACGGCCGCCCAACCTCATGTCCAGACCAGCTTGCAAGAGCTTTAAAGCAGTACAAAGAGCAGCAGGCTTAAACATCAAAAGTGAGTCATTTCCAGACGTAAAAATAGCCCCGCAAGAGGTTTGTTGTGCGCGGGGCTATTTCTTTTATTCAGTTCATGAATTATCGAATCATTATTCTCACCGGCCTCAACCGGTCTTATCTGAGGTATCTTCCCATCAACCATCTCCCTTTATCTAGATTGTATTTATATTATTCGGCCGAAATAATATACTAAGTATTAAACTCCATCATTGGTGAGAAGAACACCATTGGTTTTAGTAGACTTTCCCTCCAGGTCATCACCTAATTCGACAAGGTGTATTGCCTGTGCTCTATAATAGCGGTTAATTTCACACCCAGAAACCGTAAAACCAACATGATATGATGTCAAATTATTATCTACTTCTTCCTTTGATCTCTCAAAGTCCCAGCTTCCTACTTGCACCCAATCTTCATTAGCTTCATCCCACATCTCCAGAAATACTGTCTGATATATTTTATCGACCTGTTTATGTGCTGCTGTATCAACGCTAATATGCAATGTCCCATCTTTTTCATTTGTTATTCTCAGAATCCCTGCTGAAAGAATAGTCCCTCTAGCATACTCTTCAAATTTGTCCTCCGAGTAGTTTTCACCATTCTTAAGCAAAATGCTTTCAGAATGATTTTCTTCTACCCCGTTCCATGTAGGTATTGATGCATACACACTATTTACTGCCAGGATTGAAAATAACAGCCCCATTACCACTAATCTCTTTAATCGTTTGATCATAACATTTCTCCTTTTTCTTTTTATTATTTAAAACGTAAGAAAAAGAAAAATGTGACCATCTTTTTAAAAATATATGAGATTTTTTAAAATTTTTTCAAATTCACTTTCTGGCATTGTACCAATAATATAATATACTACATGGTTAACGACAATCATCGCTTCATATTCTGTCTTTTTATCTTCCAATACATTTTCTGCATATACTATATCCTTGTTTAGCCATTTGTTAAAAATTGTTTTTTTATTTTTCCTGTCAGATTCAAAGTTCACTGATGTACTCTCATCGTTTTTTATCATATAAACAGTAAATGTTTTATCACCATATATGAAATTTATTTGCGCCTCATCTTTGTAAATTTGATGACTTTCATAATGCATATTTCGTGGATAATATTTTAATTTTAATGTTGCATCCTCATATTTATCTGCAATATCTGCATACGCATTTTCTAATTTTGAGACTTCTGCCTTATTATTATCATTATCTACTACGATAGTATTTGAAATTTTTTCCGAATGCCTAAAGAAATAACTTTTTCTCCCAATCGCCGTCCCCCCAAGCATCCCTGCAATCACTGCCACCAACGCTGCAGTAGCAAGAACCTTCTTCTTTCCGAATCGTATCACTTTCTTCTCATTCTTCTTTTTCTCTTCCGCTTCAGAGATTACTGTTACCGTCTTCTTTGGAAGCTCTTCTGCAATTTGAATGTTGGCTGATTCGTTCTGTGGAACCAGAGTCGGTGTCTGGGAGGCGGTTTCCTTTTCAAGTTCGGCTTTTCGTGCCAGGAAACGCTTCATGAGTCGATCTTCGGCGCCAGTGAAGTTTACATCTTTGAAAGTCTCGTTTGCCTGATTCAGCTGTTTTAACAGCTGATCATCCGAATAGCCAAACGCTTCCCGAAGACATTCGCTTATTTTCTGATCCTCACGATTCTCCGTGTCTGCCATGATTCAGCACCTCGCTTCTTCCTTTGTATCTATTAGGGGTTGACATTTCTCTTTCAGCCGTTACTATTAAATAGTCAGCAGCTGTGAAATTCTTGCTCCATGGAGGCAATTTTTATGAAAACCATTCTTCTCACCGGCGGTGGTACAGCCGGTCACGTTACTCCGAACCTTGCCCTGATTCCGTCTCTCAAGGCAGCCGGATATGATATTCGATACATTGGTTCCTACAATGGTATGGAACGCAAACTAATTGAAAACGCAGGTATTCCTTACGACGGAATCTCTTCCGGAAAACTGCGCCGATATTTCGATTTAAAGAACTTTACCGACCCGTTCCGCGTATTAAAAGGTTACGCAGAGGCCTTAAAGTTGATGAAAAAATACAAACCGGATGTTCTCTTCTCTAAGGGCGGCTTTGTTGCGGTTCCTGTTGTCCTCGCTGCAAAGCATTACCACATTCCGACGATCATCCACGAGTCCGATATGACTCCAGGTCTGGCAAATAAACTCTGCATTCCGTCTGCAAAATGGGTATGCTGCAACTTCCCGGAGACCTTAAAGTATCTTCCGGAGGGAAAAGCAGTCCTCACAGGATCCCCGATCCGTGCAGAACTCCTTCAAGGTGACCGTCTTGCCGGTCTGCAGTACACAAACCTCTCTGCGGCAAAACCGATTATTCTTGTAATCGGTGGAAGTCTGGGCTCCGTAAAAGTAAACGGCGCGGTCCGCAGTATTCTTCCAAAGCTCTTAGAACAATTCCAGGTGATCCATATCTGTGGAAAAGGGAACCTGGATGAGTCCCTGATTGGAACTCCCGGTTACGTTCAGTATGAATATGTTGACAGTCCGCTGAAGCACTTATTTGCGGCAGCTGATCTGATTGTCTCCAGGGCAGGTGCAAATTCCATCTGTGAAATTCTTGCACTCAGGAAGCCGAATGTCCTGATTCCGCTCTCCGCAGCGGCCAGCCGTGGAGATCAGATCCTGAATGCCAATTCTTTTGCAAAACAGGGGTATTCCACGGTTCTGGAAGAGGAGAAAGTGACTGACGCCACTCTTTTTGACGCGATTCACGATACCTACGAGAACCGCCGGACATTCATTGATAGTATGGAAAAGAGCCATTTAAATAATGCAATTGATACGATCATGAAATTGATCAACGATTGTGCTGATCACAAATGACCTTGGTCGATACGACTTTTCAGGTTTTCTCTTAAGTATTTTCTTGCTCTTGAAATTCGCGAACGACACATGTCGTTCGTGATTTCAAGACGCTCACAAATTTCTTCAGTCGTAAATCCCTGGATGAAATACATCACCGTGACATCCTTCCACGATTCCCTTAAACCATCCAGGACCTCGAAGATCTGACCGCAGCTTTCTCTGCTAATTACGGATTGCAGCGGATCGTATTTGGAAAGATCTGCGATATACTCCAGTTCACTCACATCTTCGTCCTCATTCGGCTTGATGCTTCGCTTCTCTTTTCTAAAATAGTCGATACATTTATTCTCGACAATACGCGCCAGCATCACTTTTATAGCTTTTTCACTCTCTAGCTTCCCGCCATAATCCGCCCGGTAGAACGACCAGAATGCTTCCATGACAATGTCTTCCACATCATCATATGGCACTCCGATCGCATAAGCCAGCTTCATATACATTTGAGCATATTTCGTAATCAGTACTTGCAGCAGTTCATCTTTGTCCTGCGGCATAAATTCTCCTTTAAAAATCTCTCTGATTACAGTGCATCTTTAATCTTTTCTGCTGTCTCAGCAAGAACCTCCGGATCTTCTTTTCCCGGTTCCCATCCAGCGATCACCGGACCGCCCTCATAGCGCGGGATCACATGTACATGGAAATGGAATACCGTCTGTCCTGCTGCTTCACCGTTATTCTGTACCAGGTTGAAGCCTGCGCAGCCCAGGGATTTCTTCATTGCGGTTCCGAGTTTCGCTCCTAACGGAAGTACTTTTGCAGCAATCTTCGGATCCAGCTCGGTAACGTCCTTAAAGTGTTCTTTCGGAAGGATCAGGGCGTGACCTTTCGCAGCCGGACCAAGGTCCAGAATTACACGGAAATCTTCATCCTCATATACAGTTGAGGAAGGAATCTCACCATTCGCGATCTTACAGAAAATACAGTTACAGTCTTTCATCTTTTGATACCTCCGTCCGCCCACCGGTCTCTGGCAGGCCTATGATATAAAATTATAGCAAGCACAAAGCCTATTACAAGGCCAGACAGGTGTGCGATATTGTCCACACCGGTGCTTGTATATCCTAAATACAGGGAGAAAAAGATCATGATCACAAGTTGTCTTGTATTCAGATCTTCCAACTGCCCTCTGTTGGCCGTAACCACATAAAGCAGGCCGCCGACCACTCCAAAAATTGCGCCGGATGCCCCGGCTGATACTGTCATTGTATCAGCTGGGTGCACCATCATAGACACCCAGTTCGAGCCAATTCCGCAGAGCAGGTAAAATATCAGGTACTTCACATGTCCCAGTGCCCGTTCCAGATTGTCCCCGATCACAAACAGGACCAACATATTGTTCATAATATGCCGGATTCCAAAATGCATAAACATCGCTGTCAAAAGCCGGTAATACTCACCGTCCTCCAGGACTGCAGGTGCAAACATCGCGCCCTTTGTATACATGAAATACGCGTCCTCCGAGGAACCGGCGATCTCCAGATACAGGAAAAACAGCACATTCAGAGCGATCAGAAGTCCATTTACATAAGCCTTCTTTCCATATCGGCTTCCCATGGGTCTCATCCTTTCTACTCTGTTATTTCATGACCCCAAGTCCTTTTGCGATGATCGTGATAAAGTCCTGGACATTTGTCACGATAGTCGTTGCGGAGAGGCTTCCGCGGTCCATCAGCTTGTTTACCACAAACTCGTCCGCATCAACAGTATAGAGATATACCGGGCGGATCGTTCCATCCTTCATAACGCGGAATGACGGAGTCATATTGCCCGTGGCAATCGTGTGAAGCATTGTAGCTAAGCAGATCACACAGGTGGCATCCCGCACCATATCGCGCATGGCGCTCTGTCCTTTATACGCGTCTCCGATGACTTCCGGCATTGGACCGTCATCGCGGATCGAACCGGTCAGAACAAACGGCACATGATTCTTCACGCATCCATAGATAATACCATTGTCAATGTGATTATCCTCGATAAATTTCGGAATAGAACCGCTTCTGCGGACCTTATTTAGTACATCCAGGTGGTTGTAATGGCCATTCGGCTGGGATACCTGCGTGTAGATATCCTGTCCTAGTGCCGTATGCAGCAGCGCGCCCTCCAGGTCGTGGGTCGCGAGCGCGTTTCCTGCCATCAGACCGTGGGCATATCCGTTATCAATCAGGGACTGCATTGCGTTTCTCGCGTCATAGTCGAAGGAAAACGCCGGTCCCATGACCCAGACGATCTTCCCATGTTCTTTTTCATAGCGAAGAAGGTCCATCAGGCGGTCATAGTCTCTCGCATAGGAGGTCTCCCTGCTTCGTCCCTGGCGGAACACAAATTTATCCGCAAGCGCGTCCGCTTCTGTCTGGAATCCTGTACTGTGGACATAAATTCCCTCCTCACAGGCTTCGCTCCGTCCAAGAATAACCTTGTCACCTTTTTTAAGATTTCTGTTTTCGACTACCTCCAAATGTCCGTCCGGGCAGATCACAACGCTGGAATCCATGCGGCTCTCTTCCGCTAACACCCACTTGCCCTGGATCTTAAAATATTCCGGGAACATAGATGTGCTGTGAAAGTATTCTGGGGCAACCCCATCGATCTCCACGATTTCCCATTTCGCGTCAGGAGCCTTGATAAACTGTTCCTTTGAAAAATCGGGCTGATGATATTCTGGCATCTGAAAAGCCATAATACCCCTCCTTTCATCATTGATGGATATATCATAGACCAAATGTCAGAAAAACACCACCCCTGTTTTGTATTTTTACTTTCTCTTTAACGGAACTTTTACCCAGGAGATCCTACAAAAAACGGTATCTCTGATCCGCAAAAGAGAGCATTTCCCCTGGTTCTATATGAATACTCTCATTTGTCTCCAGGAACCGCCCATTTACACTGGTTCCATTCGTTGAATTGAGATCCGTGATCATATATCCGTCCTTATCTTCTTCAATTTTCGCGTGGATCCGGCTGATCTGAGGCAGATTCAAGCAGAAATCCGATATTTCCCGGTTCTTTCCAATAATAAACGGGAAATATCGGACCAGGACGTCCTCGCCCCCATTTTCCGGGACGAGACGTCTTGTCGCCGGGTATATCTGTCTTCCCGTAAGAAGCACTGTCTGCATTTCATCAGCTTCTCTTTGTCTTACATCAGTTCTTAAGTCATTAGGATCAGTATAAATGCCATTCTCATTATTTTCTGCATCTCCCCACACTTCCGCCATATCTCTCCGGTATTCGATTTTGTCCGTAATTCCTCCGCGCTCCCTGTCCTCTTCTTCCCGGAACTCAACTTCCCAGTCCTCTTCTGTTTCCCCGGTCCCTTCTTCATCTTTTCTCACACGAAAGAATATCACTCCGGCCATCAGCACACCTTCCGCCGCAAGGATTCCCCATTTCCATTCCAGAATCTGATCGATTCCGACAATAAAGTAAACTGCCACCGGAACAGCTGCCATCAAAACCGCAAACAGCACTGAAAACAAGTTTTTCCCGTGCTTCAGCCCTTTCTCCTCTGCCAGTTCTTCTGTCTCGCCTGAAAGATCCGTTTTCTTGATCTCAGAATATCTGTACTTTCCTTCTGATCCATTTTGCTTTTCTCCCTGGTGTCGCGGCAGCTCTCCTGCTGCCCCTGTCCCATATTCCCTGACCATTTTTCTCTCTGCTTCATATAACTTTTCCTTTCCAGTGTTTTCCCCGAAATTATCTTCTTTCCCGTCTCTTTCTCCCGCCCGCAGACATTTTTCCAGATCCCGGATCCCCAGATTTTCCTTTTCTCCTGCCCGAAACAGAGCGAATGCCAGAACTACCGCGTCTCCGTCTGTGTGATCCACATGGTCCAGAATATACCGTGCCAGTTTCCGGAAACTCTCCTCAAACTGACTGCCACTCCCTGGAAGAAGGCAGAAATTCGCTTTCAGGTCATCCGGATCCACATAGATCATATCCGGTTCCAGACAAAGCTGGTCTCCGTCCATCAGGAACCTTTCCAATGCCGTCATGGTGACGACCAGATCACTGGTGATCTGCCGGATCTCCTTTGCCTTAAATGACCGGTATTCCATCATTCTGGCTAACGACTGTCTCGACGTGATATTAAAATACAGGAATGTCTCCCCATCGATCCTTTTTTCCTGAAACGGCAGAAGTCCGTTGATCCTGTTTTCCGACAGCATCCGCAGCGCATAGGATCCCCCGATCTCTTTTTCCGGGTGCAGTACCATGTAATTTCGGTTCATTTCTCGTTTAAATTCTGTTTTCATCAGTCATCGATCCTGTCTTTTATTTTCTTCAAGGCGTCCTGCTGCCGCAGAAAAGTCTCCGGGTGGATATCCGCCCGCTCTATGTGAAGACTCCAGTCCCCCGCCGCCGCGTCACCTTCTGCCGTCAGCGCTCCCAGATTCAGATGGAGCTCATATGCTCCCAGATAAAGCCTTGGGTTCCCCATCTGGCTTCCCTCCTGCTCAAAAGAATCTATCGTCTTTTTCTCATTGACGTTATTCCTGGCCCGCTCCAGTGTTTCCTCCAAGATCATACTGCCAGTCACCGTATCATGGACCGTGTAGGCATATCGGATAAACGCCGCCAGGGATAGTAAGACCACAGAAAGAATTATGGATGCCTCTACCGTTATGCTGGCGCTGTAATATTTCTTTATGCAAGTCGTCTTTCTCATATCATCCTCATAAGCACTATCCACAGTGACGCAGGTAAAAGAAACGGCAAAAACGGCAGCCGCAGTTTTCGGATATTTTCCCTTCCAGTTCCGATCTGTGCGCCGACCATTATCGCAAGCCCAAATATTCCGCAGAAAATCTGCCCGGAGATCAATAACATCACACACTCCTGCCACCCAAGGAAAAATCCGGATACAATAAAAAACCACCCGTCGCCCTCACCCAGGAGCCCCCTTGTCAACATTCCAATCAGCAAAAGCGTAATTCCAGGAATCATCGCCAGAACGATCTCCTCCGGAAGCCGTTCCTCCCATATGCAGGTTATGATCCCTACTGCCGCTCCGCCTGCCAGTACCTCCAGGCTGATGCTTCTCGTTCTGAGATCCTGCCAGGCTGCGGTTCCTAAAAAAACAAAAAACAGATTCATTCTGTCTCCCCCTTTTTTCTCACACAATATGAGCACAATCCCAGATGTTCCGCCTCATCCTTCGGTACTTCCCGCACATAGGATATCATAGACCTGCAATTTTTATCGCAGTGATAGTGCTCGCCTGCCGTCGTGATATAGACGGTCTCCGATCCATCTCCCTTTTTCCCGCAGACAGCACAGGGCGTTCGCTTTTCTCCGGGAACCTTGCCGTTTTCTGCCTCAGATCTTGTGACAGTCATGTACTCATTCGAAATATAATGGCAGTCCCGGAACAGGTGATATCTCCCTATTCCAGCCCCTACATAGACCATCTCCGTCTGCTCATCCCCATCACCATCTCGAGAAGTCCCGTCTCCCTTTAATTTCCCGGAAATTCCGATCCAGGACCTCCGTTTCACAGCCACAATCTCTGTCTGTTTCCCCAGAACTGCCTCAAAGAATGGAATCTCCTCCTGATACTCCGCCGCAAACTCGATCTCACCGTTTTCTCCGTATACATCTGCCTTTTTCACCATCACATGATCCGCGTACTGCCCGGCTCTTCCCCGGATCCAAAGAGCTGCCGCAGCGTCCGTGCAGAATGCCGGCAGCTCACTGTCTCCGGTTTCCACCGGCTCCACCAAGATCCCATATTGACTGATCTCCTCGCCAATCCGCTCCATGACAGTCTGAACCTTTCTCTGCCTGTCAAGCCAGATGACTGGTTGGAGAAGTGCCAGAAAGAAAAACAGGGCAATTGGAAGAACAAGCGCAGCTTCCACTGTCATGGAGGCCGGGAGTGAGGAGGTGCATGGATGCGCTCTCCTTGCCAGCAGGGGATCATGTACTTGGAGAGACATATTTTTCCTATAAGAATGGCATTGCTTATTCATTTCATCAAAACTGGCAAAGAAGAGCACAGCCATACACCTCCTTTATCTAAATTAAATGTAACTACTCATTACCTTCATAGTTACAATCAGGAATCTATTCCAGATCGGCTGCGCCGATGGGATTTTGGTCTTCCAGATTATGTTTTCTTACAGTCAGATGATGGGGGCTGTTTCCACAGCATTAATACGATCCCGCCACATACACAGTTCCCTTATATTCCTCTTTCTGAAAAAACATATGCTTCTGCAAAACCTCCGCCTCGATCTCAATCTGGTATGCGCAGTTCGCCACCGAGAAATCCGCCTGTTCCGTCCGGATATTCCACTGGATCAGATCCATCATCCGGAAATTTCTTGTTTTCCGATCCGTGAGAAAGATCAAGCAGCTTAAATACTCCGTATATGCTCTTCCAGCCCCGGAGCTTTCCCCTGTCTCCTTCAAAAACGACTGATCCAACAGCCCGGAAAGACAGGTCTTCCAGGTTCCTTCTGTCTTCCAGAACGGTATCTTTCCGCCCGCCAACAGCGTTTTTACATCCAGCACTGCCTCCCCGAACGCCCACAGCGTCAGGATAAAAAAGGACAACGCCATCTGCGCTGGTACGATTCCCACCGACACTGCTGCCGCCAGGGCATCCGCCTCCGCCTTTTTATCCGGAGAATTCAGCAAAAACAGTAAGTTCATTGCTCCTCTGAGTGTAAGTACCTGGTTCACAGCATCCTTTAAGTTTTCCCGGTCCGATTTTTTCCCTGCAAGAAGATATTCCATCTCATATCGCAATGCCGATGGTTCTGATTCATTTTCTTTTAAGAATGAAGAGAAATACAGCGGAACATATGCATTTACAGCCATCTGTCTCGATGCCGCCTCTAAAAGCCCGGTTCCCTCTGTATCTGGGCTTTCCGTATCATTCTGATATTTCGACGCGGACGGAATTCCTTTTAAGGAAACAGCGTTCTGCGAGATCGCCGTTCCGGCAGGAAGAAGAATATCCAGCAGTTCTTTGTCAAAAAGCTCCTCCAGGCGGTCCAATGCAGCCGCTTTCTTCTTATCCTTCGGCCCAGAATCCACTGACTCCAAGTTCTCCATCTCCTCCACGCACTGACTGATCTGCTCCCATTCTGTTTCTTCCTCCTCCGCATCCGATTCCATATCGAGAAGCCCGCATGCCTCCTCCAGAAGCTCCAGGTTCCGCTCGGTTTGCGTTTCATTCTGCAGATATCCCGCAAGCCGCTCCTTTGCGCTTTTGACCACCTCATTACATGTTGATATTTCCTGTCCCAATGTCCCGGACGCTGTCTCATCTTCCAACTGTCCGGAATCCATTTTTTTGTTCTCTGTTTCCAGGCGCTCCAGTTCCTTCTGAAACTGTTTCACCAGACCCGGAAATCCTTTTAGTTCCCGCTTTAAAACAGCCGCATGCCTCTTAAATGCAGCCGCTCTCTCTTCATCTGCCGCATCGCAAAGCTTTTCCCGAATTTCTTCTATCGTCTTCAGTGACTTTTCAACCGCCTGCCCCGCCTTTTCCAGCCTGCGCACCGAACGCCCGGATCCGCAGCAGGAATCATACAGAATATGGAAGTCTCCCGCTTTCTTTACCTGCTCCGCTTCCTTCAAACCCCCGCTTCCGGACACTGCAAGCTCCGGGAGACGGTACTTCATATAGGCAGCGATCTCCTCCTCAAGCCATCTCCCATTCTCATCCACCATACGGGACATTCCGGAGAGTGTTACGTTTTTCCGTCTTGCCGGATACATATTTGCCTGTTCCAGATAGAAATCGAGATAGCGGCCGAAGGTCTCCTTGATCGCCGCCTCCGATTCATATTCCAGAAATAGGAGCTGATAGCGATCCCATAAATTCCGGTTATAGTAACTCATCACCGATGACACCGCCGAATCCGATGCCATCCGAAGATACAGTCTCGCTCCCGCCGTTCTCGCCGATTCCACAAGTCCCAGGACAAGCGACAGCACACATATCAGCGTCAGACTCAGAAAAACCGTAATCTCTCCCCGGTACCTCATCTAATATACCTCTTTCGCCTGTTTGTTGATCTCCGTAAAGATTGCCGTCAAAAGCTTGTTGATCTGGGTCTTAAACACAATGACAAGTCCAATGAGCACTACGAGGATCAGAACCACCTCAATAACTCCAACGCCATCTTCTTCCATAAGAAATCTCTTCAACTGCATACATACACCTCCCATATCCCTTCTGGATCTTCTCATTCCTGCCGCAGGCATTTTCCGCCGTGCGGCTAAAACATAAAAGATCCTTTTTTCAGTCTCTACAGTGACAAAAATGCCGGTGCCACCACCATGACCATCACAACTCCCAGCATGAGAAACATCGGGATCAGAAGCTTTGTGGATGCCTCCTCGCCTTTTCGGAGCGCAAGTTCTTTTCTCTGACGGAATGCCGTCTCCATCTCCTCCTCGAGAAGCCGCCTCAGATCTTTTCCTCCCGTACTCACACTGTTTCCGAGCAGGGACGCAAATTTTATATAGCAGCTCAGACCGATCCGCCGTCCAAACTCCCCGTATGCCCGGATCTCAGGTGTCCCTGTCTCCATCTGGTTCAAGGCAGTCCTCATTTCCCGATATACCGGATGGAGAGGCACTTTATTTTTGCTCTCTGCATCCACGACCTGCTTTTTCCATGCCTGGCGGACCGGATAACCGGCCCCGGTCAGGACCACAAAGTCCGACAGCAGCTCCGGATAGTCCAGGATCATCCGGTCTTCCCACTGCTTTTTCGCTTCCTTTGCGTCACTCTTTTCCTTCAGGAACAGACAGAGCGCCGCAGCGATCCCCAGAAAGATCAGTCCGCCGTTTCCGCCTCCATCTGCCGACCGATAATGGAGAGTTCTCCCGTCAAAAGTTTCTGGAAGCACCACCTGTCCTGTCTCCAGATCTTTCTCCGCAAGCTTCCCCAAAAACGCGGAAAATGTTTCTCCCAACGTCTCGGTCTCTGGAAACACCGTCACAGGAATCTCCACCCAGGTAACCGAAGATCCGTTCATAAGTCCTGCCCGCAGAGTCACCGTTTTCCCGCTCTCAGGCATCTCAGATCCGATCAGTCCCATATCGCTCACGGTCTCGGGGTCCCCGGACTCCCATTCAATAGAAAGTCCATACTTTACGAGGGTCCTGGTAAGGTTCAGGTCACTCTGTACCTTCGAAAGAGACGAATTTCCCCCTAATATCTCCCCCTTCAGGTACTCCATGATCTCCGGAAGTTCTCTCTGAACCTCCGCGTCTGACATTTTCCTCTCAGGAACCGTGACTTTCACCTGTTCCTCCCCGTTTTCCAGGCCTTCCACCAGAAGCTCATACTGCCGGTCCCCGCCGCCATACTCATTTCGGGCGAGAACCCCGTCACGGACAGGATCCCCTATTTCTCCTACCGCCTCCGATAACCCGTAAAGCACAAAACCAGAGAGCACACATGCCGCATACTTTCCATACTCGTTTCCGTACTCGTTCAACCTGCCTCTTCGCGTTTTTTCTCTCATACTTCGATCTCCAGGAAATAATCAGCCAGCCAGCATGAAGCAAGATAGACTGCAAGGCAGACCGTCATCAGCATCCGTCCGATCAGCGTTGTATACAGAATCCCAAAGAACCCCGGTGACGTCAGCTCAATGTAGATTACGATCAAGACGGGAATCCCACTCATAATCCTTTGCTCCATGCGTTTTGATGCCGTTGCCGTCAGGATCTCCTCCTGGATCCGGATCTTTTCCCCGATGATCTCTGCGGTCCTGGTGATGATCCGCATCAGTTCTCCGCCGCTTTTTCTCGCCGCAAGAAACACGTCCGCAAAATTTTTCACATCGTCCAGGCCGCTTCTCGCCGCAAAGTCACCCAAAGCATCCTCAAATGTCAGATTCATCCGGACCTTTCGCAGGATCAGCCGGATCTCCTTCGCGATCATGGAATCGCTCCCGTGGATCTCCTCCATCTCCTTTAAGCTCACCGCAAACGCATTCTCCACCGAATACCCCGCATTCAGCCCTGATGCCACTGCGAGGATCGCGTCCTTAAACTCTCCCCGCAGTTTTTCCATCCGCCTCTGCTTCAGCTTTTTCTTTAAGGCCAGCGGGAACAGGATCCCCGCCGGTAAAATAAGCAAAATCAAAAGAAAACTCCGGTAAAACACATAATCCAGCACCGCTGCCAAAAGAATTCCTTCTGCCCCGTAAAGCACCCACTCCCTTCGGCTCAGCGTATACGTCTCATACTCGATACCCTGCAAGTCTGAGTTTTTCCCGGTGCTTAAGCGTTCCGATCTGCTCAAGACTTCCTTCCACTTTCCCTGTATTTCCGAAACCGTCTCCTGCTTTTTCCGCTTCACGGAAGGTAAACAGGGGATTGAGGATGATCTCGCCGTTTTCAAATCTGTCCACCTCCTCGATCGCCGTTACTTTTCTCGTCTTGTCCCGCATTCTTGACACATGGACCATAATGTCCACCGCCGACGCGATCTGGCTCCGGATCGCCGCCAGCGGCAGATCAGCTGCCATCAGCACCATAGTCTCAAGCCTGGACAGCATATCCTTCACACTGTTGGCATGTCCGCTGGAAAAGCCGCCGTCATGTCCTGTGTTGAGGCTCTGTAAAAGGTCCAGCGCCTCTTTTCCACGCACTTCACCGATAATCAACCTGTCCGGCCGCATACGAAGGGCCGCCCGGATCAGCTCCCCGATCCCAATAGCCCCGGCACCTTCCGCATTGGCTTCCCTCGTCTCCATCCGCACCAGGTTTTCGATGTGGTTTAACTGCAGCTCCGCTGCGTCCTCGATCGTGATCACGCGCTCGCCGGGCGGGATAAACTCTGAGAGTGCATTCAAAAAGGTCGTTTTTCCCGCCCCGGTTCCGCCGCTGACGAAAATGTTGTACCGCGCAGCTACAAGTGTTTTTAAGAGGTCCGCGGCTTCCGGGGAAATACTTCCATAATCCAAAAGGCGTTCCATCGTCATTGGCTCCGGGAATTTCCGGATCGTCAAAATCGGACCGTTTAACGCTATCGGCTCCAACACCACATGAACTCGGGATCCGTCTGAAAGCCTGGCGTCCGCCAGCGGCATCGACGTGTTGACGATACGGTTCACACTGCTGACGATCTGCTGGATCAGATCTTCCAACTGCTCCCTGGATTCGAAAGACTTTTCCCACCGCCCGATCTTTCCCCCTGTCTCTACGAATACCTGGTCCGGCCCGTTCACCATGATCTCCGTCACCCTCGGATCGTCCACCAGCTCCTGCAGGATATCCAGACGTCTGAACGAATCAAAGAGTTCCCGGTGAAGCTTTAGGCGCTCCCCAAGTGTCTGCGGGAATTCCTCCGGCTGTTCCTCCATACAGGCATCCATCCTCCGATCAATAAGCTCCGCGATCTCCTCGTCCGACATCTGCCGGTCATATGTCATCTCTGCCAGGATCTGCGCCCGTAACATCTGTTTCAGCTGTCCCATAAGTTCCTCTGTCCTTTCAGCAGGCTCCTCACAAAATCACCCATATCCCCCCACAGAAGTTCCTGGGGAAAATGCTCCATTCTTCTCCCGCCGGTCACCATCGGCACATGGATCTTCTGGATCTTTTCCATGACCGCGCCGTTTCCCACTGCCTCCAGGTATTCCTCAAACTCCCGCATTTTTTCTGCTGAAAACGGGTCCTCCCGGATCGGCGTGTAGATCACCTGGCATTTTTCCAGTAACGGCAGCGCATCCCGCCCGTAATCCCCCACGTCGAGAACCAGCGTCGTATAATTTCCTTCCTGCAGGATCCGTTCCAAAAGATCCGCCATCTCCTGCACCGACAGCTGCGTATAGTCCTGTGGAATGCGGATCGGCGGAATCCACGCCATGTCCCCCAGATAATAGACGATGGAATTCAGCCGGATCACATGAAAACGATCCTGTTTATAGTAGTAGATGAGGTCAGAAAGATCACGTTTCCACCGCTCATTTAAGAGTCCTGTAAACCCCGTAAAGGTATCCAGTGTCACAAACAGGACCTTCTCCTCCTTAGCAAGGATCTGTCCGATTGCTAACGCCAGGCATGTCTTCCCGCATCTTCCGATGGGCGAGTAGACTCCGACGATCCGCCTGGACTGCCCCATAGCTCCGGCAGTATTGGGCCTAATCCCCGGAATCTCACTGTAGGCAGCCATCACCTCCCGGATAATATCGTCCCCGGATTGGAACTTATAGATCTCCTTTCCAGAATCCATCTGCTTCTCTGTCTCCTCAGACATATAGATCTTCTGGGCCGACGGGATTCCGGAAATATCCCCGGAATCCGTCCGTTCCCCCGAGAGTAGGACGTCGATCTCATGTTTTTTCGCGTACTCCGCCAGCTTTTCCTTTGAAGTAAACGCCTGGGCGGTAAAAACTCCCTTTCCCTTTCGGTTTACATAATCCGACAACCGTTCCGCATATCTCGTGTCCGCGTCATAAACCGCCATCATCTTTTTCATGTCTTCTCATTTCCTTTCCCCCCGCCGGAATCAGACTCCGGCATACGTTCGATCAGACCGCTAAGCAGTCCTGTAAGATATGCGTTCCCGTCCCTTTACTGGATCAGTAAAAATAGACAGTACCCCGCAAACAGATACGGCCCCAGCCGTAAAAGACTTTCTTTTTCAAAATACCCCGGATATTCCGTAAGCCGTCCTTTAATTCCCGTCTCCACCGCAAATCTGGCGGCCCGCTCCAGGCGGAACCAGACGGTTCCCTGCTTGATCATCCGGTAAGACGCCGCTGCGGCAGCAAAGACCATTCCAAGACCAATTACAAGCACGCCGTCCCAGACTCCCAGAAATCCAGTGATTACTCCCATAAGCTTGATATCCCCCGCACCGATGGTCCGGCACAGGAAAAACGGGTAAAAGACCGCGCATGTCCCCACAAACCGCAGGATAAATGATCCAACCCCGATAAACGCCAGAGTCACCAAAGGCTGCGTCCCCGACGACTTGTTGCTTTCTACAAAAGCAAGGACTATTCCAGCCGCGATCCCTGCTATGATCTGAATGTGAAAGATCTTTTCTTTCTTTCAGTCTGTCACCGCTGCGGACAGCAAAACTGCAAACAATACCACGATAAGATCACCTCCCGCACAGCCATCTTTTCCAATCACCTTCCCCGGAGAACAGAATTCTCCCGAAAGGATCAAAAAAGAGCCTTTTCCCAGTTACTGCAATTCAAAAATCAATACGTTAAACGGATTTCATGCCCTGAATCCGGGCATCCGGCGAAGCTGCCGGTCATACATCTGCTATCTAGAAATGAAGAACTCATTTCTGAATGTGCCCCTATTATCTCTGAATTTTGGCCGAAAGTCAATTTCAGTTTCGTAAAATCAAGGTGCCATTTTTCGTCGAATTTTACCAAAAAATATTATGTCGCCCATCATTTTCCAGAAATGTTGAACAATTCATTGACGCAATTCAGGAAAAATGGTAAAATGCAATTAAGTTTAAATTTTTAAACCAAAACATTCCGGAAAGGAGAGAATTCATGATCTCAGAAAATCTTCTGGGCGATATCTTTGAAGAGTGCATTCCTTTATTTATTGCGCTCGGTGACCGAACAAGACTGACGATCCTGCAGTGTCTCTTTGAGACACAGACCACTGGTGAAAGACGGATCCCCGGCTTAAATGTCAACGAGATCACGGACCGGACAAGTCTCTCCCGTCCTGCTGTCTCTCACCATTTAAAGATCTTAAAAGATACCGGCCTGATCGATGTTTTAAGAAAAGGCGTGTGTAATTATTATTATCTCACAAACAAAAGCGCCATCGACAAGCTCGGCCGGCTGAAAGAAGAGCTTGAAAAATATCCGGAATCCTGAATATTCCGGATGAATGATCCTCATACTACCAATTACAGAAACTTCTGGTTTTCTTCACAAACAGACGCGCCGCAATCCGGCAAAGTCCATCTGTGAACAAACTTCGGCGAAACAGCCTTCGGCCGCCTGAAACAGACTGCTGTTGGCACTATCCGTAAAGAAATTGGGGTATGATATTTATGTTTTTTTCGAAAAAAAATGCTTCCAAACAGGCTTACCGCCGGGAAACAAATGAACTGAAGCGCCAGATCGAGCTCAGCAAAACGGCGATCTTATCCGCCCAGAACCAGTTTGAACAGGTCGTTGACCCGACACTGGTCGACTGTTATATCTACGAGTTGAATGCTGCGCAGCTCCGGTATCAGTTTCTTCTCCGCCGCCTGAAAATACGGGAGCTTCAGGAGGTCTGATAACCATGCATACCTGGTACGAACAGGCTGTCTTTTACCATATTTATCCCCTGGGACTTTTAGGGGCTGAAAAAACAAATACGCTCACAGAAACTGCCCACCGTTTCGTGGCGCTTGAGGACTGGATCCCGCATATCCACGCCTTAAACGGTTCCGCGATCTACATCGGGCCGCTTTTTGAATCTTCCACCCACGGATACGACACGAGAGACTTCCGCCTCGTGGACCGGCGTCTGGGCTCCAATGAAGACTTTGCCCGCTTCGTACGGCTCTGCCACGAAAGTGGGATCCGTGTCGTGGTGGACGGCGTCTTCAACCATACGGGACGGGAATTTTTCGCCTTCCGGGATATTTGTGAAAAACGGGAAGCTTCCCCGTATAAGGACTGGTACCGCGGCGTTAATTTCGGCTGGGGCAGTCCTCTCGGTGATCCGTTCAGCTATGAAGCCTGGCAGGGACACTTTGAACTTCCCTGCTTAAATCTCTGGAATCCGGAGGTCCGCCAGTATCTGTTCGACTCGATCCGGTTCTGGGTCGACAATTTCGATATCGATGGGATCCGGCTGGACTGCGCAAATGTTCTGGATTTCGAATTCATGAAGGAGCTCCGCGAAAAAACTTCCTCCATGAAGCCTGATTTCTGGCTTATGGGCGAGGTAATCCATGGGGAATACAGCCGCTGGGTAAACCCGGAAATGCTGCATTCTGTGACAAACTATGAGCTTCACAAAGCATTCTACTCCGGTCACAATGATCACAACTACTTCGAAATCGCCCACAATGTGCGGCGGCTGGAGGCGGTGGGAAGATCCCTTTACACCTTTGTGGACAACCACGACGAAGACCGGATCGCAAGCAAACTAAATAATAAGGCGAATCTGTTTCCAGTATACCAGCTTCTCTTCACGCTCCCCGGGATCCCTTCTGTTTATTATGGAAGCGAATGGGGCATCGAAGGAAAGCGCTCCAGAACATCCGATGAGGTCCTGCGCCCGGCGCTCTGCCTGTCCGACATGGATGAAAAAGCTCCGGAGCTTGTGTCCCATATCGCGGCACTCGGAAAGATCCACGCGGAGAATGACGCGTTCCACACCGGTTCCTACAAGGAGCTTCTCCTCACAAACCGACAGTATGCCTTCAGCCGGTCCGGGGAACACGGAACTGTGATCTCCGCTGTAAATAATGATGAACAGCCGGCATCGATCTTGATCCCGCTGCCCTGCGCAGCCTCAGATGCCGTATGCCTGCTGCCCGGGGAGATCCCATTCTCCCTCGAAAACGGCAGACTTTCCGTTACGCTTCCGGCAAACGGCGGCGCTATCTTTAAACTTCAGGAGGTTTAAGTGATGACAAGAACAAAGAAAACTACGGCTCCCGCAAAAACAAAGGAGATCGGTCTCGGTTTCATCACCGAACTGGACCGCTATCTCTTTGGACAGGGCACCCATTATAAAATCTTTGAGAAACTCGGCGCACACCCAAAGACTTATAAGGGGAAAGCCGGAATGTATTTTGCCGTCTGGGCTCCCCACGCAAAAGCGGTCGGCGTTGTGGGTGATTTCAACGGCTGGGATCCGGATGCCGCACCGATGTCTCCGTTGGCGGACTCCGGGATCTACGAGGCATTTATTCCGGGTATCGGCCTCGGAGAGCTCTATAAATTCGCGATCACCACACAGGAGGGAAAGATCCTCTTCAAAGCTGACCCGTATGCGGTCCATGCGGAATTCCGGCCGGGAACTGCCTCTATCACGGAGGACATCACCGGATTTAAGTGGGATGACGCAAACTGGATGGAGGCACGAAAGAAAGCCGATCCCGTAAAATCCCCAATGGCAATCTACGAGGTCCATCTCGGTTCCTGGCGGAAGAAAGACCGCCCGCAGAAGGAAGGTTATTATACATATATGGAAGCCGCCCATGAGCTGGCTGATTATGTGAAAAAGATGGGCTACACCCATGTAGAGCTCATGGGAATCGCAGAGCATCCTTATGACGGTTCCTGGGGCTATCAGGTTACCGGCTATTATGCTCCAACCTCCCGCTACGGTACCCCGAAGGAATTCATGTACTTTGTGAACTACCTCCATAAAAAGGGAATCGGTGTCATCCTCGACTGGGTTCCGGCTCACTTCCCGAAGGATGCCCACGGGCTTGCGGATTTCGACGGACAGCCGCTCTATGAATACGCGGATCCGAGAAAAGGCGAACACCCGGACTGGGGAACCAAGGTCTTCGATTACAGTAAAAATGAAGTAAAAAACTTCTTAATTGCCAACGCTCTCTACTGGGTAGAAAACTTCCACGTTGACGGTCTCCGCGTAGATGCCGTTGCGTCCATGCTCTACCTCGACTACGGCCGCAGCGACGGAAACTGGGTTCCGAATAAATACGGTGAAAACAAGAACCTCGAGGCTATCGAGTTCTTCCGCCACTTAAACAGTGTCCTCACCGGGCATCTCACCGGTGCCATGATGATCGCCGAAGAGTCCACCGCCTGGCCGGGTGTCACAAAACCGCCGGAAGAGGGCGGTCTCGGATTTACCTTCAAGTGGAACATGGGCTGGATGCATGATTTCCTCGAATATATGAAGCTGGACCCGTATTTCCGGAAATTCAACCACAATAAGATGACGTTCGGCATCACATACGCAACCAGCGAGAATTACATCCTGACTCTGTCACACGATGAGGTCGTTCACTTAAAATGTTCCATGATCAACAAGATGCCCGGCTTAAACGATGACAAATTCGCGAACCTGAAAGCCGGATACACCTTCATGATGGGACATCCGGGTAAGAAACTGCTCTTTATGGGACAGGATTTCGGTCAGTATCATGAGTGGGATGAAAAAGTTTCCCTCGACTGGTATCTCGCCGACGAGCCGCTTCACAAAGACCTGCAGAAATATTACAGCGACCTGCTGCATGTATACCAGAAATATCCGGCACTGTGGCAGCTGGATTCCGACTGGAACGGTTTCCAGTGGATCAACGCCAACGATGGCGACCGCAGTATCTTCAGCTTTATCCGCCGAGACGAGACGGGCAAAAAGAACCTCTTATTTGTCATCAATTTCACACCTGTTGCACGCGACGATTACCGGGTAGGCGTTCCGAAGTCCGGAACCTACTCCCTGATCCTGGATTCCGAGCATGGGCTCTACAAGCGCGGCGAGCATGCATTCTCCGCCCGCTCCAAGAAGAGCGAGTGCGATGGCCAGCCCTATTCCTTCGCGTATCCGCTGCCGGCATACGGGGCTGCGATCTTTAAGTTCAACTAAAAATATATGTTTTGCAAGTAACACATCCGTCCTGAATCCACTAAAACAGATTCAGGACGGATGTTCTAATTTTCCACATAAATAGGCACTGCCCGCCTCCCATTCTCCTCAGAAAACGGTAAGCGGACAGCGCCTCAATCATCACCTATATTTCTTGCATTTATTGACCTTACTTACTCTTACTCCACGTTCTTCGTCGCCACAACATCAACTCCCGTTCCGGCGACGTCCTTCATGATCACATCCCCGATATGCACCGGAGCAGTAACCTCGACTGTCTTTAACGCTTTCACACAGTCAAAGATCTTTCCCTTCGGGATATCTTCTTTCGTCTTCACCGACACCATGTCGATACTTCCGCCGGATACCCGGACTGTGGAAGTCACGATCCTTGTCGGGTTTGTCACCTCTTTCCGTCCATAGATCTCGCCGCGCTTGCAGGTATTTCCCGTCACGCTTACGACCTCACCGCCGTCCATCGTTACGACAAGAGGACAGCCCATCGGACAGCCGATACATGTTAATCTTCTTTCCTCCATCGTCTATGCCTCCTCGATTTTGACCGTGATCGTCTCAAGATCCGGATATTTCAAAAGATCTGCCTTTTTGAATTTCAGTTCCTCCATCTCCCCCGGTGCCACGACCGGACGTTTTCTGTGGATCACACGCTCGTCACCGAAATACGCACTCACATAGCAGTTTTTATAGACACCGCCAACACGGAAGCGGACGGTCAGCTCCTCGTCCATTCTCGCCGGATCGATGGTTCCCGGAACTGTGTAGCGCACACCTTCGATCGGATTTAAGACGATCTCATGTCCGCCGGTCGAACGGTTCTCGCCCTGTTTCACATAGGATGCCGCATTCTTTCCGGCAATCGCCGCTTCCTCAGATACAAAATCCACGAGATCATGGACATGAAGTACATTTCCGCAAGCAAAAACTCCCTCAATATTCGTTTCAAGACTCTCATTGACCTTCGGTCCGGATGTCACCGGGTTCATGTCCACACCCATTCCTCTGGATATCTCATTCTCCGGGATCAATCCGACGGAGAGAAGCAGCGTATCACAACTGTATTCCTCTTCCGTTCCGGGAACCGGCTTTCCTTTTCCGTCTACCTGAGCCAGTGTAATTCCTTCCAGTCTCTCTTTTCCCTTGATGTCCACAACGGTGTGGCTCAACTTTAGCGGAATTCCATAGTCATCGAGACACTGGACGATATTTCTCTTTAATCCGCCGGAATACGGCATCAGCTCCGCAACGACTTTAACCTTCGCGCCCTCAAGCGTCATTCGTCTCGCCATGATAAGTCCGATATCTCCGGAACCTAAGATCACAACTTCGCGTCCCGGCATATATCCCTCAATGTTTACAAGCCTCTGAGCCGTACCTGCAGAGAAGATTCCCGCCGGTCGATATCCGGGAATATTTAAAGCGCCTCTCGACCGCTCTCTGCATCCCATTGCAAGGATCACTGCCTTCGCCCGGATCTCGAAGAGACCTTCTTCCCGGTTCATGGCTGTCACGATCTTCTGCTCACTGATATCCATGACCATGGTATTCAGTTTATACTCGATATTTAATTCTTCTGCCTGTTTAATAAACCGTCCCGCGTACTCCGGACCCGTGAGTTCTTCCTTGAAGGTGTGGAGTCCAAAGCCGTTATGAATGCACTGGTTTAAGATTCCGCCTAACTCCCTGTCACGTTCCAGAATCAGAATACTCTCGATTCCGTTTTTCTTCGCGGAAACTGCAGCGGCAAGACCCGCCGGTCCGCCTCCGATGATCACAATATCATACGATTTCATGCTCTGACACCTCCCTTTTATAACGAATCCTTATTGATTCCCTTGACGATCTGCGAGTTTCCGCCGGATTTTGTGATCTCAAACATGCTCTTATGGCATTCTCTTGCAAGGATCTCCATAGTTCTCGGGGAACAGAAGCCTGCCTGGCAGCGCCCCATTCCAGCTCTCGTTCTGCGCTTTACTCCGTCTAAGGATTTTGCGCCTAAAGGTCTTCGTATCGCATCGATGATCTCGCCTTCCGTGATCATCTCGCATCGGCAGATAATATTTCCGTACTCCGGTTTTTCCTTAATTAACTGGATCCGTTCTTCCTTGCTTAAAGTATTCGGGTTCAGAACGCCTTTTCTCGTCGCGATAAAGTTCTCTTTTTCCCTGAGATCCATCTTCTCTTTCAGGATATCCGCCACCATCTCGCCGATCGCCGGGGAGCTTGTCAGACCCGGAGACTCGATTCCCGCACAGTCGATAAAGCCTTTCGCGTCCTCCAGCTCACCGATCAGGAATTCATGTCCATCCTCATGGGCACGGAGTCCTGCGAAGGAAGTGATCACCTGACGCATCGGAATGTTTTTCACATTCATCTCTGCCTTTGTGATAACCTCATTTAAGCCCTCTCTCGTCGTATTGGTTCCCTCTTTATTCTCAATATCGATCGCTGTCGGTCCCACCAGCAGATTTCCGTGGACCGTCGGAGTCACAAGAACGCCTTTTCCGTATTTTCCGGGAAGAGCAAACACCGTATGGCTCACATGATTTCCGGCAGTTTTATCGAGCAGACAGTAATCTCCACGTCTTGGGGTAATGTGGATCTTCTTGTTGCTCACCATATTGTGGAATTTGTCTGCGTAGACACCCGCCGCGTTCACGACATACCGTGTCTTATATGTGCCCTTGCTTGTCCGGATCTCCCAGCCGTCTTCCACCGGTCTTAAGTCGGTGACCTCCGTATCAAAATGGAATTCTACTCCATTCGCGTTGGCATTCTCCGCCATCGCGATATTTAAGTTAAACGGACATACGATTCCGCCCGTGGGCGCATAAAGAGCTGCGCATGCCTCATCGGAAATATTCGGCTCCATTGCCCGGAGTTCTTCCCGGTTTAAGATCCTGAGACCCGGAACTCCGTTTGTGATTCCTCTTTTATAAAGAGCTTCAAGCCCCGGCATCTCGTCTTCATGCAGGCAGACTACCAGTGAACCATTTCTCTTAAACGGAAAATCCAGGTCCTTCGACAGTTGTTCCATCATTTCATTTCCGCGTACATTGAGTTTTGCCATCAGGGAGCCTTCTGCCGCGTCATAGCCCGCGTGGACAATGGCGCTGTTTGCCTTGGAAGTACCGCAGCAGACATCCTCCTCTTTCTCCAGCACGCAGATTTTTGCCTGATAGCGCGACAATTCTCTCGCAGATGCCGCCCCGGCTACTCCTGCTCCGATTATGATCACATCATACATTTACCGTTCACTCCTTTACATCCTGTCTCTTTTAGAAGTTTTCCGCCATATCCCACAACCTTGGGGAGCCGGCGGCGTCCGTCCTTGAGAAAAAAGAGCCCGCCAAGTAAACGCATACCCTTATGCGGTTATCCTGTCAGGCTCTCTCATCTCATGCCATAATTATCTGATTATTAAGCTGTACTGCACCGGGCACAGCCCTCTGTTTTTTATCCTACCACGGGATCGCTCCATAAAGGAGAACCGCCACGATCGCACCGATGATCGGTCCAACGATCGGAACTACAAGACCGTAAGAGAAGTTGGAATCGCCTTTGCCCTTGATCGGAAGGACTGCATGTGCAAGACGAGGTCCTAAGTCTCTTGCCGGGTTGATCGCGTAACCGGTAAGTCCGCCGAGGGACATACCTACGGAAACGATGATTCCGAATACGAAGAGTTTATCAACACCTGTGGAAAGTCCTGTTACATTGCCGATACCTTTGATCGCGAAAACGAGGATAAATGTACCGACTGCTTCGCTTAAAATGTTTAATCCAGTGTTCGGGATCGACGGACCTGTACAGAATACGCCAAGCTTTGTTCCCGGATCTTCTGTAGCGTCAAACTGTCCCTTGAAGAGCAGGTAAACGATCGATGCGCCGACAAATGCACCTGCCATCTGTGCGATCACATATCCGGGCACCATAGACCATGCGAAACTTCCGTCAACCGCAAGAGCGATCGTGAGCGCAGGGTTAAAGGACGCACCGGAAGCTTCTCCGAAGATAAATGCCGGTACCAGAACTGCAAGGCCCCATGCCAGTGTGATCTGGACAGCTCCTGCACCTTTCATTCCGGACTTGTTAAGGTTTACGTTTGCAACAACACCATCACCGAGGATGATAAGCATCATGGTTCCAAGAAACTCTGCAATATAAGGCAGCATAGAAAATCCCCCTTTTTGTTGTTTTAGGCATCTCCGGCTTTCGTTCTCCCCCCCAAAGCCGGAGACAGTTTTCTGTTTTTTCAAAACTTTCTGTTTTGTTTCAACAACTTTGAGCAATTATTCCATTCAAGTCCGTTCTCTGCAAGCCGCAATTCTTACCCGAAACCTTTTCCTCATTTTATATCTCGTTTAGTCTTCCTTCGCCCATCCGTAAGCGTATTTCACAGCCTTATTCCAGCCTTTGATCCGTTTTTCTCTCTCAGCAGCTTCGATCTTCGGCTCGAAGGTCTTATCGATTGCCCAGTTCTTGATGACGTCTTCCTTGCTGCTCCAGTAACCAACTGCGAGACCTGCAAGATAAGCGGCACCCATAGCTGTCGTCTCTACGCACTGTGGACGGTTCACCGGCGCATTGATAATATCGGCCTGTGTCTGCATTAAGAAGTCGTTGGCACTTGCGCCGCCGTCAACCTTAAGAGCCGCAAGCTCGATACCGGAATCTGCCTTCATCGCTTCCAGAACATCGTTTACCTGATATGCGAGGGATTCCAGAGTCGCGCGGATAATGTGGTACTTATTGACACCACGGGTGATTCCTACGATCGTTCCGCGCGCGTATTGATCCCAGTGCGGAGCTCCGAGACCTGTGAATGCCGGTACAACATAGCAGCCGTTCGTATCCTTTACTTTCTTTGCCATGTACTCGGAATCCGGTGCGGAATCGATAATTCTTAACTCATCGCGAAGCCACTGGATCGCAGCGCCTGCAACGAAGATAGAGCCCTCAAGAGCGTAGTTGACTTTTCCGTCTAAGCCCCATGCAATTGTTGTAACAAGACCATTCTTTGAGAAAATCGGCTTCTCACCGGTGTTCATTAACATGAAGCAGCCGGTTCCGTATGTATTCTTTGCCTCGCCAGGATTGAAGCAGGTCTGTCCGAACAGTGCGGACTGCTGGTCACCAGCAGCTCCTCCGATCGGGATCGGTCCGCCGAGGTAAGACGGATCTGTCTCGCCGTAAATGCAGCTTGACAGCTTCGGCTCCGGGAGAATACACTTCGGGATATCGAGTTCCGCTAAGATCTCATCATCCCACTGCAAAGTATTGATATTGAAGAGCATTGTACGGGACGCGTTGGAATAGTCTGTAACATGAACCGCGCCCTTTGTAAGTTTCCAGATCAGCCATGTCTCAACCGTACCGAATAACAGCTCGCCCTTCTCCGCTCTTTCTCTCGCGCCCGGTACATTGTCAAGCAGCCATTTTACCTTTGTTCCTGAGAAGTACGCATCGATCACGAGGCCTGTTTTCTCTCTGAACTTGTCGGTCAGGCCTTTTTCTTTTAAGGTGTCGCAGTATTCCGATGTTCTGCGGCACTGCCAGACGATCGCGTGATGGATCGGCTCTCCGGTATTCTTATCCCAGACGATCGTTGTCTCACGCTGGTTTGTGATACCGATCGCCGCGATGTCCTCTGCGGTGGCACCGATCATGTTCATCGCCTCTACGGCAACACCCAGCATACTTGCCCAGATCTCGTCTGCATCGTGCTCTACCCAGCCCGGCTTCGGGAAGTACTGGGTAAACTCTCTCTGCGCTACACTGCACATCTCACCTTTTTCGTTGAACAGGATACACCTGTTGCTGGTTGTCCCCGCGTCGAGTGCCATTACATACTTTGCCATACCAATTCCTCCTTCAATATAGTTTTTCCCATGCTTTATCTCAACTGCCCTTTTCCCAGCATTGAAACAGCTTGTGTTATCATTCTATTCACAGCTTCCAGACTTCATGATTCGTAGATGAAACTGCCATCGCTCCTGCTGAGAGGGCGCTCATAACGGATTCTTTCTCGGAGATCAGTCCACCCGCGATGATCGGCGCTTTCGACACCTTACACATCTTTGAAATGACCTGCGGCATGATTCCCGGAAGAACCTCGATATAATCCGGCTTCACCTGATGCTGCTGCTGTCTTAAATTTTCATACGCCATGGAATCCAGTAAAAAGCACCTCTGGACCGTTATGAAATTCAGTTCATTTCCCCTTCTGATCAGTGGGACCTTTGTACTAATGATCCCGTCTGCCTCTGTCGACATTTTAATGAAGTCCACCACGATCTCCTTGCTGCTTAAGCCCACGATCAGGTCTACATGCACGATCGCGATCTTCCCAGCGTCCTTTAGGCGTTTTACGATCGTCCGGATCGTACAGATATCGCCGAACAGGACGAATACCACTCGGATCTCTTCCAGAGAACAGCAAAGTTCCAGATCATCCATGTTTTTGATCGCTGCGATGATCGGGGTTTCTTCCAATGCCTGATAAAAATAATGTTTCACTAAACTTTTCTCCATTTCTCAAAAAGAAAAGGAGCGCACCAAGCAACAGCTAATCGTTAGCTGATCACATTTTGCTCTCCTATCACGGCTTCTTTTTTAAGTTAACTCAATCATAGCACATTGCACAATTATTATCAACCATTTCATAAAAAAATATATATTTTGTACAATTCTCACAAAGTTTTCTATATTTTTTTATTGTTTTAACCTCATGAGTGATTATTGGTTCTTCTATTTCACAACATTATACACAAATTTTTACGTTCGTATTTTTTTACCTATGTCACTGCATCAAAGCGCCGCGTCGTATCAAAAGCTTTTCTGAATCGAAAATTCCGTACAATACAGTAACCCCTTTACATCTCTACATAAAAATTTAAGAACGTTCCTTATGTTTTTGCGTCATTTTTATGCTATACTGGACTATGATATATTTTTTTCTTTGATTCGATTTTTCGTAACTGGAAACATGGTCAGTTACGATTTTTCATCTTAAATCAGTTTTATATGAGGAGGAAACAATTATGCCAACCATTCTCGTCTGCGATGACGACAAACAGATCGTGGAAGCGATCAATATTTATCTGACCGGCGAAGGTTTCAACGTGATCAAGGCTTACGACGGCTATGAAGCTCTCGAGCTTCTGGAAAAAAACGAAGTGAATTTAATGATCATCGATGTCATGATGCCTGGGCTCGACGGGATCCGCACCACATTAAAGGTCCGCGAGACCAGCAGTATCCCGATCATTATCCTCTCCGCAAAATCTGAGGATACCGACAAGATCTTAGGCTTAAATATCGGCGCTGACGACTATATCACAAAACCGTTTAACCCGTTAGAGCTGGTAGCCCGCGTAAAATCTCAGCTCCGCCGCTATACACAGCTCGGAAATTTAAACCAGCAGGGCAGCTCACAGGTCTACAAGTGCGGCGGCCTGATGATCAATGATGAGAACAAGGAAGTCACCGTTGACGGCGAACCGATCAAGCTGACACCGATCGAATACAACATCCTGCTTCTTCTCGTAAAGAACGCGGGAAAAGTTTTTTCTATTGATCAAATTTATGAAAAAATCTGGAATGAAGACGCAATTGGCGCGGATAATACCGTTGCGGTCCACATCCGCCACATCCGCGAGAAGATCGAGATCAACCCGAAAGAGCCCCGCTACTTAAAGGTAGTCTGGGGCGTCGGATATAAAATTGAAAAACAGTAAGGAGAATCCAGATGACAGAAAAAAAGACACGCTCATTCTTCAAGCGTCTCGTCGGCTTCCTTCACTTTCTCTTTGCCTGCGTGACACTCGTGGGGATCGGGTTCATGTATTTAAACAGCAACTACGGGCGCGGTCTCGACTGGATCAAGACGGAGACCTTCGAACAATCCCCGGATTTCAGCAAAAAGGTTCAGGCGGATATCACAAATATCTTTGATTATGTCCAGTATCAGGATATTTTTGAATCCAACGGCGAGGTCGACTACTCCCAGATCGTTCTGGAAGTCACGACAGGCCCCGGCGGGGAAAAATCCTACACCCTGGACGATATCATCCAGTACGGAAAATCTCTGGGTTATTATATGGACGAGTCCAGCAACTACGCGTTAAAGGGCGGCCCGGAGACGCTCTCCGAGGAAGATCAGGATCAGGTCTATGTCCGCTACCGCTGCTACCAGTCTGAGGAAGACTTAACGAGCCCGGATCAGTCCTTCTCGACCATGCCGGATCTGACTTATGAGATCTTAAAACGCTTTTCTTCCTACTACTCGATCTATTCGAGACTCATGAGCGACTTTACAAACCTCTATTTCCGTGTGGCATACTACTCGAAAAATGACGCGATCTATGAGATCCATACCAACGCGCCGAAAATGTCCAACGATGATATCATGGCGATGGGAAAATATATTTATTACTCCGGAGACTCCAACGACCTTGCGGTACGGACGAACTTCGAATCCAACTTTCCGAGTATCCCGGCGCTGATGTCGAAAAATAACCCGTACAACGGCAACAACTACTATGTGGTCATCGGTCTTGACACATCCTACAAGGCAAACGATGACTATGCCCAGGCATATACCGCCTACAATAAGTCCCGCATGGATTTCTCCAACGGACTTTATATTACGATCGCAGGTCTCGCAGGTTCCCTTGTGACCTTCGCGTTCCTGTTATTCCTGTCCGGACATGCGTCGATCTCCGACCGGACCATCACGCTCTACCCATTTGACCGGACAAAGACAGATTTCATGCTGCTCCTGATGGCATTCGTGTCCTACCTCTGCATCCACATCATGGCGCCGGTGACATCAAAGCTCCTGCATCTGGTAGTGGTATCAGATTACTGGGACCGCGCAAACCTTTTAGTGGCCTTCGGATACCTGTATTTCTGCGTCATCCTGACCTTCTTTAGCCTGATCCGCAGATACAAGGCGGAAACCCTCTGGAAAAACAGCTTTCTGCATGATCTTACAGAAACACTCTCCGAGAGCACATTCCGCTACCGGATCACAATAGGCTTTGTGCTGTATCTTGCATACAACGTATTCATGATCACCGTAGGGGCATTCATGATCTTCCATCATGAAAATTCCGTATTCCAGTTCATGCCGTTCATCTTCGTGATGATCGCCTGGATCGCCGGAAACCTTCTGGTATTCTACTTTATCTACCGGAATGCGGACCAGACTGACAAGATCCATGCCGCCATCGAAAAACTCGCCTCCGGGGAAACGAGCTACAAGGTGGATGTCAATGATTTCTCGAGTCTGGAGGCGGAACTCGCCGAAGGACTGAACCGTATCAGTGACGGTCTGGAGACAGCTCTTGCCGAACAGGTAAAGAGCGAACGCCTGAAGGCCGACCTGATCACGAACGTGTCCCACGATATCAAGACACCGTTGACCTCCATCATCAACTATGTGGACCTCATCAAGCGCCAGCACATTGAAGACCCGACGGTTCAGAAATATCTGGAGGTTCTGGATCAGAAATCCCAGAGGTTAAAGACACTGACCGAGGATCTTGTGGAAGCTTCCCGCGCAAGCTCCGGAAATATCAAGCTGGAGATCACAAATATCGATTTCGTGGAACTTGTCCAGCAGACCACCGGAGAATTTGAGGAAAAATACGCGATCCGCCATCTGGAGATCGTCAACACACTTCCGAACGAGGTCATCATGATCGAGGCAGACGGACGAAGGCTATGGCGTGTCCTTGAAAACCTCTATAATAACGCATTCAAGTACGCGTTAGAAGGAACCCGCATCTACGTTACAATCGAGGACCATGGCTCCGACGTTGTGTTCACGATCAAGAATGTGTCCGCAAACCCGTTAAACATCAGCCCGGATGAGCTCACCGAGCGATTCGTCCGCGGTGACGTTTCCCGAACCACGGAGGGAAGCGGACTTGGACTTTCCATCGCGAAAGACCTGACAACTCTTCAGGGCGGAAAGTTCGAGCTGATCATCGATGGCGACCTGTTTAAGGCGCAGATCACGTTTCCGATCAAAAACTAAAAATTGTTTTTTGCGCACCGTAGCAGCTTCCGTTGTATGGTGCGCTTTTTCTTTTCCATAACTTCTTATAAACAATGTATTTTCGTCACGTCTCACGCAATAAAAAAGAATGTGTCTTTTTATGTAACATGGAATTCCTCTGAATTTTTTGTTACATAAAATAGAGCGTACCACCTTTTTTAGGCAATACGCTCTCTGTTTATATCTTATGTATTGAAATCTCTCAGATCGTCAGCACAAACGAAGCCAGCATCGCGATCCTCGGAATATACTGGTCGATCAGGATGTACTCGTTTGCGGAGTGGGCCCCGTCACCGGCTGCGCCAAGACCGTCAAGGGTCGGGATACCCAGAGCAGACACCTCGTTTCCATCGCTGCCGCCGCCCACAAACTGATGGGAAAACTTAAGCCCGACCTTCTCGCCGCAGATCTTCGCCTTCTCGAAGAGCGCCATGTTCGCCTCCGTCTCCTCCATCGGCATCTTGCTGTCCCGTTCGATGACTTCCCTTGTGGTCCCCGGAACCGTCGTCCTGATCTCGTTGATCGCCTTGCGGATCCTGTCGCCCTCGGCGGCTGTCTTTACGCGGCAGTCGATCTCGATCTCTGCCTCGGCCGGGACAACGTTCGGTTTTGTACCGCCGCTGCAAACGCCCACATTGACGGTAGTTCCAGCCTCGTAATCTGTCAGTTTCTGGATCGCGAGGATCTCATGTGCCAGCTCCTCGATGGCATTGATCCCCTCTTTATGGGCATTTCCCGCATGGGATGCCTTTCCGTGAATCCTTACGGTAAAACGGACAAGGCCTTTTCTTCCTGTCTTTAAATCTCCGTTCGCTGTACACGGCTCGCAGACAAGCGCCGCCTTCGCGTCCTTCGCAAGCTCACAGATGATGTCGGTAGACTCGGCGCTTCCGGTTTCCTCGTCACCATTAAAGATGAATTCCAGCCTCTTTCCCGGATCGATCCCAAGATCCTTATATGCCTTTACAGTCCAGATCGCAGAAATAAGTCCGCCTTTCATGTCATAAACACCCGGTCCGTGGAGCTCATTTCCTTCTGTATAATACTTCAGCGCACCGATGAGATGTACGGTGTCATAATGACCGATAAACAGGATCTTCTCCGTACCTTTTCCGTACTGGAACCGCACCGGACAATGTCCGTTCTCCGCCTCGTAGACAAAGCAGTCCTCTCCTGTGCGCTCCTTGATCAGCATGACCAGCTTTTCCCGCACCTTTGCCAGAGCCTCAATATCTGAAGTGCTAGCCTCTGTCAGGACCAGAGATTTTAAGTCCTCAAAGATCTCCGTCTCATGTTCTTTTAAGTAAGCAAGTATTTTCTGTTCCATGATTTCTGTCCTTTCTTCTGTAATTGATACTGTATACCTATCTGTATCTTACTTCTTTATCACGCGGACCTTCTTCCATTTTCCTGTCAGATACCATCCAAACGAGATCACATAATTCGCGGCCCAGCCAAGGGGAACCGCCATCCATGCTACCTGGATTCCATAAATCGGCGCAAACAGGTTCGTCACGCTGACACGGATCGCGAGATTCACGAGGTTTGCCACCGTAAATGCCGTCACATCACCCGCGCCGCGCAGCAGACCGTCCGTGGACGCCTTGAGGCCGATAAACGAGTAGAAAAACGATAAGAACTTCACATAACTGAGTCCCACCGAATACGCCTCACTGCTGCCGCTGTCAAGGAACAGGGACACGAACGCGCCTCCTGCCAGCTGGTACATCACGCAGAGCACAGCACCCGCCGTCAGGACGATCACATAGCACATCCGGTAACCTTCCTTCACCCGGTCGATCTTTCCAGCCCCCATATTCTGGGCTGTGAAGGTTGACATAGCATTTCCCATGGCCAGCATCGGCACGATGCTTAAGGACTCGATCCGCATGCCCGCGGAGTATCCGGCGATCGCCGTGGAGCCAAAGCTGTTGATCACAGACTGGACCAGCAGGATTCCGATATGGACGATGGACTGCTGCAGTGTGGACGGAACGGCGATCTTCACCATGGAGACCGCCATCTCTCCGCTGTAGAGACGCACCGGCTCCTCGGCAGGATACCCCTTTAGCTTCCGCATCAGAAGCAGGAAGGAGATCACCGCCGAGATTCCCTGTGCGATCAGTGTCGCCAACGCAACGCCACGGATGCCCTGCTTGAAAATGATCACGAGGATCATGTCCAGCACGATGTTTAACAGGGAAGAAAAGATCAAAAGGTACAGCGGCTTCTTTGAATCTCCCAGTGCGTTGAAGATCGATGCCTGAACGTTATACATGAACAGAAACGGCAGTCCGAGAAAGTAGATCGCCAGATACAGCGCCGCGTCGGAGAAAATATCCTCCGGTACGTTGACGAGATTCAGAATCCGGTTGTTGAACAGGATCCCCACTGCTGCCAGAAACGCCGCAATCCCAAGGAAATTGAACATCGTTGTGTAGACTGCCGTCTTCATCTTCGCGAGTTTTCCCGCTCCCAGAAACTGGGAGATCACCACGGAGCTTCCGATTCCGCCGCCGATGGCGATGGCAATAAAGACGTTCGTGATCGCATAGGACGCGCCAACCGCCGCTAATGCCTGTTCCCCGACGAATTTTCCTACCACTACTGAGTCCGTGATGTTGTAAAACTGCTGAAATAGATTTCCGAGTATCATCGGAAGCACGAAGAACAGCAGGGATTTTCCCGGATTGTCCGTCAGCATGTCATATTTTTTTCTTGTCTCTTTCATGTCTGTCAAAACGTAATGATGGAAGCCAATGCCAGTTTCGCTCTGGAAAACAGTGTCTCAGCTACCGCATACTCCTCCATTGAATGATTGTTCGCGCCCTTGACGCCCATGGCGCAAACTACCGGAACGCCTTCCGCCGCAGCCAGGCAGGAATCAGACCAACCGCCAACTTTCTTTGTCTGCAGCTTTCCGTAACCGATCATATCTGCCGCCTTCTGGACATGGCGGAAAAGCTCCAGATTTTTCTCCGATACCGGCATTACCGTACTCGGCTTCGTCCAGGTCACATCTGCCGTCGTATCCGGAACAGTTCTCGTCTCCGCAATCTTTTTGATCGTCTGAAGTGTTTCCTCAAGGCGCTCAAAGCTGTCGTAGCGGATATCGATTCCAACCTCACAGGACGCAGCCACTGCGTTTGCAACCGTTCCGCCCTGGATCACACCTACATTCACAAAAAGTCCATGTTCAAAGTCATGAAGCTTCTGGATCTCGATGATCTTATGCGCCATCTCCAAAATCGCGTTTCTTCCGCGCTGCGGATCATTTCCAGCGTGGGCCGCGACTCCGTGAACGGTGAGTGTCACGCGGCAGGAACCTTTTCTTCCAACAACGAGTCCGTCATCGATAAATCCCGTCTCAAAGTTGAATGCCGCCGCGCATCCCGCGCAGAGTTTCCGGATCTCTGACTCCGCATTTGTCTGACGGTGTCCGTTCTCCTCATCTCCCGCAAAGACAACGCGGATCGGGCGTTTCCCATATCCATATTCATGGAGCGCTTTTAAAATATAGACAGCGATCACAAGTCCCGCCTTCATATCCAGAACTCCCGGTCCGTGGGCATTTCCGTTCTCATCGATGCGGAACGGATTTTTCTCCAGCGTGCCTTTCGCGAATACCGTGTCCATGTGTCCGATCAGGACGATGGGCTGGCCTGCTGCCTCTTGATTCCATACACCTGTCAGGAGGTTTCCGAAACGTTCCATCGGGATCACAGCTGTCTCCACTCCGGCACTTTCCAGTTCAGCCTTTAAGACCGCGCCTACCCGGTCAACGCCATCTTTATCCGGGGTCCCACTCTCGATGGAAACGATCTTTTCCCATAGCGACAGCATCTCATCCCTGTGACGGTCTATATACGCGGATGTCTTCACGATCAGTTCTCTGTCTTCCATAGCCTGCATCCTCCTTGTGATTTTATTCATCTATGATATAACAAACCTGCTGAAATGAAAATACCGAAAATTTATAGAAATCGAGAATTCCGTCCGGCGGTAACACCTTCCCGGTTACAATCTTGACTTCTGCGTCTTTGCGAATTATAATGAGTGAATTAAACCCACCAATTTACTATGAAGATATGGTCACCCGCACGAGGTAGCTGAAATAAACGCTCCGCGAGGATGCGCAGTAATTCTGATAGGAATATGTCAGCTTCGCTGACCAGAATCACGCGCCAGGCCTCACGGACGTTCAACTTAAATATGAAAGGACGGAGAATTCCTTATGAACAACACGATCAACTTTTCCATAGACTGCGTTCCGGCCGCACTCCGGGAATTTTTTGCGGAGCATTCTACCATTGCTCTGGCTTTTTCCGGCGGAACGGATTCCTCTTATCTTCTCTATGCCGCAAAAGCATGCGGAGCAAATGTACATGCCTACTATGTCTCCACGCCGTTCCAGCCGCAATTTGAGTTAGATGACGCGAAGCTTCTCGCTGAATCATTACACGCGGACATGACGGTCCTGCCCTTTGATGTGCTGACGGATAAAGTCGTAAAGAGCAACCCGAAAGACCGCTGCTACTACTGCAAGAATCAGGTATTCGGCGGAATCCTGAAGGCTGCAAAGGAGGACGGCTTTACCGAGATCATGGACGGAACGAACGCCTCCGACGACGCCGGTGACCGCCCGGGCATGCGTGCTTTAAAAGAAATGAAGGTACTGTCCCCGCTGCGCCTTTCCGGAGTGACAAAAACGGCACTCCGGGAATATTCCCGAAATGCCGGATTATTTACCTGGAACAAGCCCGCTTATGCCTGTCTTGCGACGAGAGTTCCGTCGGGAATTTCCATCGAAGCTTCTGTATTAAAGGATGTGGAATGGGCGGAGAAATCCCTCTCTGATCTTGGATTCCGTGACTTCCGCGTCCGTGTGTACCCGGATCCTGCTGCCGGTGATACAAAACCCGACGCGCCGTGGTGTGCGAAGCTCCAGCTCACCGAGGACATGATCCCGAAGCTTATGGAGCAGCGGAAGGAGATCTGCGCGCTCTTAAAGCAGAGATTTACGGATGTGACACTGGATCTTGTGGCGAGAACACCGTCGATGTAGGGAATGTCTCCCACATCTGTACATCAGATCTAATGCTCTGTATACGCAGATCGGCTAAAGTCTATAAAACAGGGAACGAGTATAACCGGCTTAACTTCACCGGTCATACTCGTTCTTAAAATTTTTTTCACCCCGAAAACTTCCGGGCCTTTTTGTATACAGGATTCCTCTCTATGTCACCTCATTCAGCCAGGCCACAGCCGCTTTGATCCCGTCCTCGCTGAACTCAAATTCCTGATACGTCTTTTTTTCATCCTCCGTCACAGAAAAAATAAACGGCCCCGGCCAGGTGACCGCCTGGATCTTATCCGGCTCGCCTTCCTCTCCGCTAATCTTCCGGATCATAAAATTCGTTCCCTTTTCACTTCCGGTAAATGTTGTCTTCTTTAAATATGGAATGGAGATCATTCCTGTCAGATCGATCATAACAACCTCTTTTCTTCTTTTCCATTGCAAATTGTTAAAGTGTTCGCTATACTTACACCATAAACCACCGTACAGGAATCATTATACACCATTCCTGTCCACGAAGCATCAGGAGTATCTCATGTTAGCTGTATTTTTATCTCCGATCTACCTGTTATTTCAGGCATACATTCTTTTATGGCTCTACGTCTGGGCGGATTCCTGCTCCCCGGCGCTTCATTCACTGTTTTTCAGGATCCCTGTCACAGTCCTCTATCTATTTTTTGCCGTCAGCCCGCTGACCGGATTTCTGATCACAAAAGAACCTCTTCACCATTTTCTCCGGGTGATCAGCAACTACTGGCTCGGCACTCTGGAATATATCCTGCTTTTTATCATCACCTTCGACGTGATCCGCCGTGTCACCGGCCATTCCTTCTTTATGAAATACCGGTACCCGGCCATGCTGCATACCATGCCGAAAAATCTCGTGATCTTTGGCGGCTTTGCCATTGGCCTGATCCTTATGGTCAGCATTTACGGTGTCCTGCATGCAAGACGGGTCTATGTGCGGCAAGATCCGGTCGTCATCGAAAAGAGTTCTTCTCTTCCGGGACTTAAGATCGCCCTGATCGCGGATCTTCACCTTGGATACAACTCCACGAAGTCCCATGTAAGAAAGATCGTAGACACCATTAACTCCCAAAATGTCGATCTCGTCTGCATTGCCGGAGATCTCTTCGACAATGATTACGACGCGATCAAGGACCCGGATAAGGTGGCTGACATTCTATCCGGTATCAAGAGCCGGTACGGCACATACGCCTGCTGGGGCAACCATGACGTAAGCGAGAAGATCCTCGCCGGATTCACATTTCCACAGAAGGAAACGATCGTCCGGGACGGGCGGTTTACGGAATTTCTTCACCACGCCGGTATCACGATGCTGGAGAACGAGACCGTCTGCATCGATAATGCATTCTATCTTGTCGGCCGCCGGGATAAGGATATGGCAAAAAAAGAACAGCTCCCGCGGAAAACCTTTGCTGAAATCACCGAACCTCTCGATCCCTCACTTCCCATCATCGTCATGGATCACCAACCGGGAGAATTGTCAGAAGCCTCCGATGCCGGTGTCGATCTGGACCTCTCCGGCCACACCCATGACGGTCAGATGTTTCCGGCAAACCTTGTGGTCCATTTTCTCTGGGAAAATGCCTGCGGAGTCCTGAAAAAGGGGTCTATGACATCTATTGTCACCTCCGGTGCCGGTGTCTGGGGACCGGCGATGCGGGTCGGGACTAACAATGAAGTCGTGATCGCAAATGTGTCGTTTGATCCAGCCACAGACCAATAAGCTGTTGTTCCTATAAATAGTATAAACGAGAAAAACGGAGGTTTTATATGAAAGAATTTGTCAAGTCCATCACAAGCCCTTATGAAAAAGAACTGATTGAAATACGCCGTTACCTGCATCGACACCCGGAGCTTTCCTTTCAGGAGACAGACACTGCCGATTACATCCGCAGCAACCTGAATGCCTTGGGCGTCCCGCTGATGGAAGGGATCTCCGGAACCAGCACGGTCGCTGTCATAAAAGGTGAAAAAAACGGTCCATGCATCGCGTTCCGCGCGGACATCGACGCGCTTCCGGTGGAGGAAGAATTTCCAGTTAGATGAGCGCGGAATTTCAAAGGCGCTTGAGATGGAGCTTGGGCTGTATCTGCGCGTGACAGGGCAGATGTAATCGTATAGTAAAAGCGGCTGTCATATCGGCAAAGCTTTGCCGGGCAGCCGCTCTTTTTCGCTCTTTTTTACAAATCCTTCGCTCCAACAAGTCCGTAGGCCGACTCCGCACTCCTTACAGCCCTCAGGATCGCCTCCGCCATAACCTGGGCACCGAGGGTTCCGACCATATCCTGATCTGCCTTCACATCGCCCACAGACAGCGCGTAGATGCTGTCTCCGTCGGAAGAGGTATGAACAGGGCGGATCGCCCGCGCATAGCCGTCGTGAGCCATCCCGGCGATCTTGCAGAGGCTGCTCTTCGGGAATGCCGCGTTCGTGATCACCGCACCGATGGTCGTATTCTCTGTCGCGCCGGTGAACTTGTTCTTGATCACTTCATAGCTCTTATAAACGGCTTCTTCTGTGTCCGCAAATGTCTTCCTGTCCGCATTTAAAAGACCGGCCACCTTCTTTCCGTCCTTCCAGTCATAGATATCGCCTCTCGCATTCACCGCAACGATTGCGCCAACCTTCAGATCCCCAATCTGCACCGCATAGCTTCCGATTCCGCCCTTCATGCAGAGAGACTTGTCCCCCAGCTTCCCGACGGAAGCTCCTGTCCCCGCGCCGAAGTTTCCATCCTGATAATTATTCTTCTCCGCGCCCTCACACGCCGCATATCCCATGGCCTTATCCGGTCTCGTCTTAAAATCCCCAACCCTCAGGTCAAACAGGCAGGACTCGCATACAAGCGGTACCTTCGTGATTCCCACATCAAATCCGATCCCACGTTCTTCCAGATACTCCATAACGCCCCCAGCCGCGTCCAGACCGAACGCGCTGCCGCCGCTAAGTAAAACTGCCTGGATCACGTCAGCTGCCGCCATAGGCTTTAAAAGCTCCGATTCCCTGGATGCCGGACCGCCCCCGCGGACATCCAGCCCAGCTGCCGCTCCACGCTCGCAGATAATAACCGTACACCCGGTCCCCGCTTCTTTATTCTCTGCGCTGCCGATCCTGATGTTTTCGATCTCTGTGATCTTGATTTCTTTCATCCTTTTAATCTCCCTTTAATTACCTGTGATTCCGAAACAGGATCCCCTAAATGAGGATCCTGTTGGTAAATTTTTCATACACTTCTTCTATTTATATAGTATATCACATTTTTAAATTAAATTAAAATCATAAAATCGGGAATATATAACAGGTAACAAGATTTGAACGAATGATATGATTATTGAATGATTCGATATCAGTGTAACAAAAAACACCGTCCCGGCGGCTTATCATCCGCTAAAACAGTGCTTTTTTTCGTGCACCTTCAGGGATTCGAACCCTGGACAAATAGATTAAGAGTCTACTGCTCTACCAGCTGAGCTAAAGGTGCTTGGTTTGTTGTTTTTCTTTGTTTTGTTTGCCTCATCCGTGGCACGTTTTGTATTATAGGATAAACCAAGAAAAAAGTCAACACCTTTTTTGAAATTTTTTTAATTTTTTTGTTTTTCAAAAAACAGGTACAAATGAAACGATTAAAAAAGCCAGCAAACATGCGGGTTTGCCGGCTTTTCCATTATATTTCCTACAACATTTCCTTGATCGCATTTTCCAGAACTTCTTTATCCTGGAGTCCTACGCTCTTGGAAAAAATTTCTCCATCCTTGAAAAGAATGATCGTCGGGACGGACATCACCCCGTAGCGGACAGCGATATCGCTGTTCTCATCCACGTCAAGTTTTCCGATTTTTACTTTTCCAGCGTACTCTCCCGCGAGTTCAGCGATCGCCGGAGCCATCATACGGCACGGGCCGCACCATGTTGCGAAGAAATCTACAACTACCGGGATATCGGATCCCAGAACATCAGTATCAAAATTTGCGCTTGTAAATACTGCTTCCATCTTATTTTTCTCCTTTATTATTTTTTCTTTTTGCCGCAGACCACAGCGTTCGCCTCGTCAAAACACTTCTTGACCCGGATAATCTTCCGGTTCAGTTCTGTCTTGTCGCAGGTTGTCTGCGCGAGCCACCGTTTCAGACATGTCCACATACTCATCCGTCACACAGCCTTTTTGCCATTTCTCATTTAATATATGCAGACATTCCCGGCTTATTCAGCCTGTTTTGCGGTAACCTTCTTGTCGCGACAGGCCGTCAGCTTGCAGATTGGCTTCCCTTCCGCCGAAAACTTTGTCTCATACTCTGTCATGACATTTCCCTCCGCCATGTCACTGTGGTGAAGATCAAACGTATGGGATGTGACCTGCCATCCGGCTTCCGGGATGGATTCTAAGGAGTAGCGGAACAGATCCTGATTGTCCGTCTTGAACTCGATGATTCCGTCCGGCTGTAAGATCTTATCATACACCGCAAGGAAACGGTCTGATGTCAGGCGGCGCTTCGCATGGCGGTCCTTCGGCCACGGATCAGAAAAGTTTAAGTAGATCCGCTCCACCTCGTCCTCCGCGAACACGTCCGCAAGCTCTAACGCATCGATTCTCATAAAATAAATATTGGAAAGCTCCAGCTCCGCGCGTTTCTGGAGTCCGCGGAGCAGGACGCTGGAATAGCGCTCGATTCCCACATAGTTGATATCCGGGTTCATCTGGGCAAGCTCCATGATGAATTTCCCCTTTCCCATTCCGACTTCGATGCGGATCGGGTTATCGTTTCCGAAGAATTCATGCCACTTTCCTTTCAGTGACTGCGGATCCTGGACCACATATGGGCTCTCAGCAATCTCTTCTTCCGCGCCTTTGATATGGCGTAATCTCATAATATATTTCCTCCTGCACAATGATCCTGTTTTTGCTTGTGTCTCATTTTATCATTGAAAACCTTATTTTGCAAGGAGACTATGTTTTCCCTCTATATACCCTAAATATATATTTTGGAAACAGAAAATTCTTAATTTGTTCAAAAATATTTCGTGCAATTTTCCTATTATTCCAGTATAATAAAGATAATGGCTGACAAAATCGCTCTTTTCGTGTCCGCGGAGGTTTCCGCAGATGCACAGCATTACACAAAGAAAAGCGGCCTATGAGATCTGGCATCCTCACAGACCGTTAAAATACATAAAACGGAGGGATTTATATGGCAAGAACCGACATCCCCAGCGGATGGGATAAGATCCGCCTGAATGTCCAGGAGACCGAGCGCCTCATGGGACAGAAAAAATACAACCAGTCCATGATCAAGGCAAAACAGACCGTGGAATACATGGTTAAGCTCCAATGTGAACAGGCGGGAATCATGGAAGGCTCCATGGACTCTATGATCCGCGAGCTCTACAACAACGGCTGGATCGCAAAGTCCACCGCTGAACACTATCTACAGATCTACGAGATCGGCACGAAAGCGGCGAAAGGCGGCGATAACGGTGCCTACAACGCAAATCAGGCCTACCACGTGCTGTCCCAGGAGATCTACTCCTTTGCAGACAACGGAAAAGCGGCCCGCGGCAGACGCCCGTCCGGGGCCCGCACCCAGCAATCAAGACGGGCTTCCGCTTCCGGGCGCTCCGGAAGTGGCATCCAGCCCACAGACCTCTTAAAGTTTGTCGTTCCGATCGTCCTCGTGATCATCCTGATCGTCCTGATCCGTGTCCTCACGCCGAAGAAACCGGCTACAGAGGAGACCTCCGCACCAGTGATCACAACGGAAGCAGCAGAGACCACAGTCTCGGAGACCGAACCGGAGAGCACAGCTTCCGGCTCCTCCTACAAGACAACAACGACCTTGAACGTCCGCAAAGAACCGTCCACCGACGCTGACCGCATCGGAAAACTGGACCCGGGCGCATCCGTTGAATATCTCCGCGACCACGACGATACCTGGGCCGTCATCAAGTACAACGGACAGGAAGCCTATGTCGCGAAGGAATTTCTAACAGCGGAGTAATAACTTATTGGAATATCAAATTCAAAAAAGCTCTAAAGCCAATATTTAGGGCGGGATTCCGATGGATCCCGCCCTATGACTTCAGAGTTCTTTTTCATTTATACTACATTCTTACACCGTCACATCTCCCATCCCCGACGGGTCTTTCTCAAAATACTTACAGAAATAATTCACAAACTCATCCACCACCGGCTTATTTCCTGCCTCCTCAAACACCGTGACCACCAAGTCTCTCCTGCAGTTCGGATAACGGATCGGGATCAGGACAACACCGTGCCCCGGCTTTCCACCCCAAGCTTTTTCCGGCCAGAAGCCGATTCCAAGCCCTGCCGCGATCAGGTTGCGCACCGACTCCGGACTGTTGCTCTCGAACACCGCCTGAGGACGGATCCCGGCTCTCCTGCAGAAATCATCGCAGATCCCGCGGAGCTGCCAGCCGTTTCCGAGACGGATGAAATTTTCTTCCTTCACTTCCCGCAGATCGACGGTCTTATGCTTCGCAAACTTTGAATCCGGCGGCACTGCCAGAAAAATCTCCTCCCGCAGATATTCCCGTCTTACCACACCATCCGGAAGTTCCTGCGGATGCGGAGGCGTCACAGATATAGCGATCCTTGATTCGATATGGATATCACAGCTCTCCGTCATCTCAAGCTGGGATACCTGAAACTGGACATCCGGTTTCAGGGCCCGATAGGAAATAATACTGTTCGTAATGAGGTTCGACGCGGACAGGAAATTTAAATAGATCGTGCGCTCTGATGAATAAACCGACTCCCAGAGCTCATCCTTTAGATTATCGATGGATTCCAGAATCGGGATCAGGCGTTTTTTCAGGAGTTTCCCCTGTTCGTTGAGCTCGATCCGGTGATTTTTCCGGTCAAAAAGGCTTACGCCGAGCTCCGTCTCCAGACGTTTGATGGACTGGGACAATGCCGGCTGGGCGATATGCAGATCTTCTGCCGCTTTTGTCAGATTTTCATACCGCGCTGCCGTCAAAAAATACCGAAACTGCTGGATTTCCATATCATTCCCCCTTTTTCTTTCGCGCCTCAACGATCTTGTTAATTTTGTGCTAATTTTTTGTTCATTTATAGCATTTTCCGATTATTATAACATTCATGTTATAACAGCATAATTATTATATATTTGAAATTCCTGATTTTCAAGCTATATTATGATGTTACCGGGGTCAGACACTCAGGAAAACCTGACTTGAATTTTACCGCATAAAATTCCCGGGTATCTGGCCCCATCCCCCGGATGAGGGAAAATCCTTCTCAGAAAGGAGACAAATCAATGAACAATATCATCAATCAGCTCTCCCAGATTGAAGAAAAGACTGTCGCGATCTTAGACGGCGCTGCTGACAAGAAAAAAACTCTTGCAGCAGAATATGAGGCAAAGACGAAACAGTTTGACGAGGAGCTGAACCATGAAACCGAACTGGAGATCCAGTCCATGCGCCAGAAAATGGAGGCAGAAGCCGCCGCGGAGCTTGACAGGCAGAAAACCGCCGCCGGTGACCAGATCGCCCGCCTGGAACAGCATTACGAAGAAAAGCATTCCTGGTATGTGGACTCCCTCTTCCGTTCTATGACCGAGGTGTGATCTATGGGAAGTCTCATCACTTACAGTGCGATCGCTGCCAAGCTTGCCGCGATGCGCGGGCATTTCCTCACGGATGATGAGTTCTCGGTCCTCGCGGGAATGGAGAATGTACCGGCTGCCGTCGAATACCTGAAAAGTTCTCCCGCCTACAGGGATGTTTTTTCCGGTGTCGAAAATGAGGAACTCCACAGAAGTAAGATCGAAGAGCTTTTGTGGCACTCCCTCTACGGTGATTTCTCAAGGCTGTTCCACTTCGCAAACGGAACCCAGAGAAAATTTCTGGATCTCTACTTTCTCCATTTCGAGATCGATGTCATGAAACGGTGTCTGAGGGACGCGGTTTCCGGAAAACGCTCAGATCTGAACTTTAAGAGCTTTGAGCCCTTCTTCCGAAAGCACTCCCACCTGGATTTCACCGCCCTGACTGATTCAAAAGATCTGGACGAATATCTGGACAGCATTCAGAACACCCCTTATTATGGCCCATTAAAGGACTTAAAGGATCAGGGCATCACTTCCCTGTCTGAGTTCGAATCTGCTCTGGACATCCTGTACTTCATCCGTTTCTGGAAAAGTTTAAAAGACCAGCTTTCAAAAGACGACCGGGAGGCCATCGCCGACTGTGCCGGTGAAAAGATCGATCTTTTAAATATTGAATGGCTCGCAAGAGCGAAACGCCACTACAAATTATCTGCCGATGCCATTATGGAGCTTCTGATCCCCGTATGGCACCGTTTAAAAAAGTCTCAGGCAAGAGAGCTTGCCGAAGCGCCGTCTATAGAGGAATTCGACCGGATCCTAAAGGGGACCCGCTACGGAAACCGGATCTTTCGGGCATCCGGCGAACAGCAGGAGAATCCGGAACTGCATTCCCTGTTCCGGGCGCTTCTAGATGCTGTGTACAGCAAATCCGGACGGAATGATCCGTATTCCGCGGCTGCGTTAAACAGCTACTTCTATTTTAAGGAAGAGGAGATCAGAAAAATCATCACCACCGTTGAGGGGATCCGTTACAGCCTTGGCAGTTCAGAAATTCTCACCTGCCTGGCAGAAAGTTAGAAAAGGGGGTATGCTCTGTGATCGAAAAAATGAAATTCGTCAGCATCTCCGGGCCAAAGAACGATCTGGACCGAATGGTCAACCAGTATCTCTCCCACTATGAGATCCAGCTGGAAAACGCGCTGACCGAATTAAGATCCGCATCAAAATTAGAACCATATCCCGGAACCAATCCATACCGGGAACCGCTTCAGAAAGCGCAGAAACTTCTCGCTTCCTGTCCCGGCGCAAAACAGCAGGAGATTTCCACCGGAACAATGCCTGTGGAGAACGCCATCACACTTGTAAATGACATGGATACGGAGCTCGCCGCCTCCGATGAGGAGCGGGAGTCCTTAAAGGCAAAAGAAAAAGAAGTCTCTTCCCTGTTGGAGCAGGTACGCCTGTATGTGGAACTGGACTTTGATATTCCGGCAATTCTGAAGCTGAAGCACATCAAATACCGGTTCGGACGTATCAGAAAGGAAAGCTTCCCGCAGCTTCAGGCATTCGCCGACCGCTCGGATGAGACGGTCTTGTTCAAATGCCACGAATCAGACCACTATATTTCTTTGCTCTACTTCACACCGGATATCACCTCCGACCGGATCGACACCGTCTTCTCGTCCCTACAGTTCGAGAGGATCTATCTCCCGGATGAGTACGCCGGAACCCCGAAGACCGAGGTCGAACGTCTGGAAAACGAGCTTGCAAATCTGAAAGCAAAGGAACAGGCCCTGGACGCAAAGGATTCCGAGTACCTGCTGACGAGACAGACCAGTCTCTGGGATGCCAGCCAGGTGCTGAAATCCTATGAAGCAAACTTCAATGTGAGAAAGTATGCGGCATGCACCCATGATAAGAATCATCCGTTCTACATTCTCTGCGGCTGGATGACAAAAGAGGACGCGGAAGCTCTCCACAGGGATCTCGCAAAAGACGCAGACACCTTCTTCGTCTTAGAGGACAGCAAAGAGCACGTGACCAGCATTCCGCCCACCAAGTTAAAAAACATTCCGTTGCTGCGGCCGTTTGAGATGTTCGTAAAGATGTACGGACTTCCGTCCTACGACGAGTTTGATCCGACGCTTCTGATCGCCATCACCTACTCCATCTTCTTCGGCTTCATGTTCGGAGATGCCGGACAGGGACTTGTCCTTCTGATCGGAGGTTTCCTGCTCTATAAGTTCAAAAAAATCGATCTGGCAGCCATCGTCTCCTGCTGCGGATTCTTCTCGACGATCTTCGGATGCCTCTTCGGAAGCGTCTTCGGATTTGAAGATGTGATCCCAGCGCTGTGGTTAAAGCCGACCGAAGCCATGACGGATCTTCCGTTTGTGGGTCGTCTGAACACCGTGTTCGTCGTTGCCATTGCTCTCGGCATGGGAGTCATCCTCTTTACGATGATCTTAAACATGATTACGAGCTTTAAGAACCATGACACCGAAAAGACCTGGTTCGATACAAACGGTCTCGCAGGCTTTGTCTTTTATTTCAGTCTTGCAGCCACCATCGTGATGTTCATGAGCGGACATACACTTCCGGCGGCAGCGATCCTGATCATCATGTTCGTCCTGCCGCTTCTCGTGATGTTCTTTAAGGAACCGCTCACAGCAGTTCTGGAAAAGAAATCTGAGAAGATCTCCGGTGGCGTGGGAATGTTCATCACACAGGGATTTTTCGAGCTGTTTGAAGTACTCTTAAGCTACTTCTCCAACACGCTTTCCTTCGTCCGTGTGGGCGCCTTCGCCGTCAGCCACGCAGCCATGATGCAGGTCGTTTTAATGCTCGCAGGCGCGGAGTCCGGAACACCGTCCATACCGGTCATTGTTCTCGGAAACCTGTTCGTGTGCGGAATGGAAGGCCTGATCGTCGGAATCCAGGTACTCCGTCTCGAGTACTACGAGCTGTTCAGCCGGTTCTATAAAGGAAGTGGCCGGGAATTTAAACCGTTCTACGAGAAATAAAAATAAATGGTAAAATACAGATTTTAGGAGGTCATCGTCATGACAATCGCAGTAAAACTTCTTTTAACCGTTGCACTTATCTTCAGCATTGCTGTCCCCTTCGGAGCTTTCGCCGCAGGCGAAAAGACAAAAGGACGCTATAAAACAGCCCTCGCGGCCAACACCGTAATGTTCTTCGGAACCATGCTCTTCGCCGTCTGCGTACTCTTTGGCGGCACTGCATTCGCAGCCGAGTCCACAGCTGCAGCCGGCGGCATCTCCACCGGTATGGGCTACATCGCAGCTGCTCTTTCCACCGGACTTTCCTGTATCGGCGGCGGCGTTGCCGTTTCCGCGGCAGCATCCGCAGCACTTGGCGCTATCAGTGAGGATTCCTCCATTCTTGGTAAATCTCTTATCTTCGTAGGTCTTGCCGAAGGTGTCTGCCTGTACGGACTTATCATTTCCTTCATGATCATCGGTAAACTTTAATGCCTGACAACATGGCTGAACTATTACCAGGAATGGAGACCGGCTATGAGAATGTATTTGATCAGCGATAATACCGACACGCTGACCGGCATGCGGCTGGCGGGCGTGGACGGGGTGATCGCAAACGAAAAAGGAACGCTGGAAAAGGCGTTGAACGAAGTGTTAAAAGACAAAAATATCGGGATCATCCTGCTCACCGAAACGCTCGGAAAGAAGTATCCGGAGCTGGTTAAGACGGTACGCACAGAACATAAAAAGCCGCTTCTCATCGAAATCCCGGACCGCCACGGAACAGGACGGCGGCCCGATTTCATCACGGCATATGTAAATGACGCGATCGGACTAAAGTTATAGTATGCACACAGCGGTTCCGTCCGCAGGCGACAGCGATCCGGAACCGCTGCAGATCGATATTGGAATCAAGGAGGTGGCTGCTTTGACAACCGAAGAAAAATTACAGCATTTTGAAGACATCTGCACAGGCGACGCATTAAAGAAATACGAGCAGGCAGTCTCTGATTATACTGCTTATGAGGAAAAGATCCTGAATGAGCATAAAGAAAACGCCAGAAAGCAGGCAACATTGCAGATCGCTGCCGAAAAAGAGCGGATCGCACGGGAGACCAACAAAAACCTGTCCTTAGGCCAGATCGAGATCCGCCGTTCCTACAGCAGAAAAGATGAGGAACTCCGCGGAAAAGTCTTCTCTGAGCTTCGCGACAAACTGGCGCGGTTCATGGAGACCCCGAAATATGACGCACTCTTAGAGGCGCAGATCAAAAAAGAAAAAGCATTTGCAGGATCCAGTGAGATCCACATCTATATCGACCCGTCCGACAAGGAAAAGCAGAATCTTTTATCCTTAAGGACCGACTGCGACATCCGCGTCAGCCAGTACCCGTTTCTCGGCGGCACGCGGGCCGTCATCGCCTCGAAAAATATCCTGATCGATAACTCCTTTGAGACGAAGCTCAAAGAAGCTGAACAGGACTTCCAGTTCTCACTGTAACTGTGCGATACGTTTCCGCGGGCAGCGCGGTACACGCGCAGACCTGCCGGACAGTTACTTTTTATAACATTTTTGGAGGAAATCAACATGGCTGCAAAAGGCACAATTTACGGAATCAACGGCCCGATCGTCTATATTGCCGGTGATTCCGGTTTTCAGATGAATGAGATGGTCTACGTCGGAGAGGCAAACCTCGTCGGCGAGGTCATCGGACTGACCTCCGAACGCACAACGATCGAGGTCTATGAGGAGACCACAGGTCTGAAGCCCGGAGAGCCGGTCACAGGAACAGGAGCTCCTGTCTCCGTCACACTTGCCCCCGGCATTATCACAAATATTTTTGATGGAATCGAACGTCCGTTAGCCGCTATCAAAAAATCAAGCGGCTATTATATTGACCGCGGTGTTCATGTAACATCCCTTGATACAGAAAAGAAATGGCAGACCCACATGACCGTAAAGCGCGGTGATCATGTCTACGGCGGCACCATCATCGCGGAGGTCCCGGAGACGAGAGCCATTACCCATAAAGTCATGATCCCGCCGGATCTGGAGGGCGATGTCCTCTCCGTTGTCTCCGACGGTGAATATACGATCAATGATACACTGCTCACGATCATGGCAAAGGACGGAACAGAAAAAACGATCACTATGACACAGAAATGGCCGATCCGTATCCCGCGTCCGACCGTAAAGCGCTATCCGGCTTCCAAACCGCTGATCACAGGACAGCGTATCCTTGACACCCTGTTCCCGCTCGCAAAGGGCGGCACAGCGGCGATCCCGGGCGGATTCGGTACCGGAAAGACCATGACCCAGCACCAGATCGCCAAGTGGTCCGATGCCGATATCATCATCTACATCGGCTGCGGCGAGCGTGGAAATGAAATGACACAGGTTCTGGAGGAATTCAGCGAGCTGATCGACCCGAAGAGCGGAAACCCACTGATGGAACGGACTACGTTGATCGCCAATACCTCCAACATGCCGGTTGCCGCCCGTGAGGCGAGTCTTTACTCCGGCCTGACACTTGCAGAATACTACCGCGACATGGGATACAACGTAGCGATCATGGCAGACTCCACCTCCCGTTGGGCTGAGGCTCTGCGTGAGATCAGCGGCCGTTTGGAGGAGATGCCCGCCGATGAAGGCTACCCCGCCTACCTGCCCAGCCGTCTGGCAGAGTTCTACGAGCGTGCCGGTTATGTCAAGACGCTGAACGGTGCCGAAGGTTCCGTCTCCGTCATCGGCGCTGTCAGCCCCCAGGGCAACGATTTCTCCGAGCCTGTCACCCAGAACACCAAGCGTTTCACCCGCTGCTTCTGGGCACTGGATAAGTCCCTGGCTTACGCCCGCCACTATCCGGCCATCAACTGGAACGATTCTTACAGTGAATACCTGGGCGATCTGGGCAGCTGGTACTACGATAACGTCGGCCATGACTTTATGTCCTGCCGTGAGCGCGTCGCCAACCTGCTGCTGCAGGAAAATAACCTGATGCAGATCGTCAAGCTGATCGGCTCGGACGTGCTGCCCGACGACCAGAAATTGACCATCGAGATCGCTCGTGTTATCCGCGTCGGCTTCCTGCAGCAGAACGCTTTCCACGCCGTGGATACCTACGTGCCGCTGGAAAAGCAGCTGAAGATGATGGAGACCATCCTGTACCTGTACGATAAGTGTGCAGCGCTGGTCGCCAAGCAGGTGCCGGTCAGCCGTCTGCTGGCCACCGGCCTGTTTGATGAGCTGGTCAAAATGAAGTATGAGGTGCCCAACGACGACTTCTCGAAGCTGGACGCCATGCAGAAAGACATCGATGCCAAACTGGCCGCTGTGGCCCAGGGCTGATGAGG
>ENA-OPVY01000080-OPVY01000080.1-human-gut-metagenome-genome-assembly--contig:-NODE-80-length-81178-cov-50.194532_pt1 | contig 81178 bp, 69 predicted proteins | sample MGYA00241503_ERZ501998 | MGnify/ENA primary metagenome ERZ501998 (study PRJEB25962, sample SAMEA2042107) | human gut metagenome | biome: human gut; feature: human-associated habitat; material: faeces... | reverse complement strand
AAGTAACTCGATTTATCATAATTCACTACTGTCCAATAAAAAAGGCAATTCAAATACACGTTCTTCTTCAAGTGGGAATGGTTTTGGTTCTTTTGGAAGTGGAAGCAATAGTAGTAGTCAGGATTTTAATAGATGATTGTTTATGAAGAAACTGTTAATAATAAAGCCAAAACAAAATAGGTTAGTGATAGTGACCTTTGTAATTTTCATTTTTGTCTAACATAAAAAATAATGAGTATGAAAATTAATTTTATTTTTTTGCTAGGATGCATGATTGCATGTTTATTGTTTCTTTCTTGCTCTGTTGGGGATAAAAGTAATAGTCAAGTAACGGAAGCAAGTGCTTTAACTAGTAATGTGCAAGAGAATAAATCCGAGCAAGAGACCAAAACAGCAAAAGAGGCCAACTCTGTACAAGGAAACCTTGGCTTGGAACTCTCGCAGACGCATTTTACGAATAAACCTCAAGTTGTTACGTTGACTATAACCAACAATTCACCATGGACTTGTATCGTTGGTTATGAGTACTTTATCGAGAAGGAAAATAAAGGTTGGAAAAAGATTCCATTGAAGAATGCTGCCTTTATAGAGATAGGTCTTGGCATCCGACCAAACACTGCCAGAAAATTTCAAATTGATCTGGGCAATGTACGTCAGAAATATACGAAAGGGACATATCGCATTGGGAAGAAAATGAGAATAGAGACAACAGAAGGCTACAGAGATACAACGGGTTACTGCTCGTTCAACGTCTTATAATTAATGCCACTTTGCGCACTAAAAGGTGTGTGAAGTGGCATTGTTGTTTATGAAACTATTGTAAAGAAGTTTCCTCAGGATTAAAATATAATAATTCTTGTGGAACGATAGAATATAGAGGGGGAGAAATATACTATCAAAAAGAGTGTTTATTATGTTAAAAAGAAACTGCAAAATGTAGATGTGTATAGGAGTGATGGTATAATATCCTATACTAAAAGTGAAGTAGAATCTGATAAAAAGCTCGCAAACTATTTAGGGATTCCTTTGGTTAGAATTGTTGTGATTAGTAAGGATAAACTTTTGGATAATAATATATTATTTTCTTATGAAGCAAAAGGAGATTCTATATTTGTTAATCAGGCAAAAAATCTTGTCATTTACGTAAATTTTATTCAAAAGTAAACTCTATGGGGAGTTTTTTATTATGGTTCTACAAGAATTAGTGTGTGTTAACGAGAGTGTAAGCTAAACAGTGTCATGCTATCACTGTTATAGTTTAATGCAGTTTATTTGCATATAGTTTCCCCACTTCTATACCCGGCAACAAGTAGCAGAAATCATCGAATTTCTGGATGAACCATAAAAAATCACCCTGGAAGGGAATGCATACAACACACTATGCATATCCCTTCCAGGGTGAGTTTAATAAAACTACAATCACAGCAATAAAACTATTAATTTTACGTTCTTTTCCAAAAAAAGGGTTGTGTGATAGTAGTTTAAAGGCTAAAAGCACTACCTTTGCATACAATAATTCAACAAGAGACAAGAATATACAAATTCTTGGAAATCAAATATTAAAAAGAATGGGAAGATATGATGCAAAAAATAAAAGATACAAACCTCTTATTGAAGAGTAGAAAACGTTTCCTTCTTATCATTGCTGTGGTTATTCTAACTATTGCATATATGACAAGTACATTTTCGCATAAAAAAGTGGAAATTCGTTTATATGGGTATTGGAATATGGTTCTTGACAGTCTTGTTATAAATAGAAATACAAAAATTGAGTTTAGTAGCATAAACTTTAATTTTTCTAATAAGAATGTTGAACTTCCTTTGCTCAGAACACCAGAGATAGATTTTAAAGGTAAAACATTGTTAGATGAAGACATAGATGAAGATTCTCTTAAAAAAGATTGGTATTATTATCAAAAGTCTATAAAAGAATCTAATGGAACATGGGAATTGTACAGTTCAAAAGATTCTGTAAAAATCCAAGCTCTATCACATCCATTAAACGGAAGCTACAAATTAGTATTTTTTAAGACACATTCTTTGGGACAGGAACACTATTATATGCGTATGATGAATGATTCTACATATATAGTTTGTGAAAAATTCTTTTCTGGATATGTCAACAATAAATTGTTAAAGGAATGGAATGATTAGGTGAAAATATTTACAGAAGAGTAAGTCTAAAATCTGCAATAAAATGGAACGCAAGAAACAGACTGGACATGTCTGCCGATGGATGGCTTTTGGCATAACGATTTCACCATCGTCGTAGGATGTACCAGTGTAATCGGCCTATTTGAATGGCGCGACAGAAGCAGGATGGAGAGCAGGATTGCAGAGACGCTCCTTTGGCGGAAAAGCATATTTTACTTGAACATGCGTGTCGCCAAATAGTTCCTGCTTGGGGAGACAATGGAAAAACATTGATAGACATATTATTGTGCGTTTTTTGATTAATACTACAATTCTATGCAATAAATTCAATATCTAGTCGTTCTTTAGTTATAACATAAAAGCAAAACAATATGAACTATATTTGTCTTTGGGGAATATTAGCGTCTATAACAGGAATTGCAATAATGTTTTCTGTTATTAAGCACAAAAAGTCGGTAAGTGCCATAAAAAATGGCACTTACTTGATTTTTTCAATTTTGATGATATGCTTAGGAATAACAACCATCTTATTTAAAAGATATGATAGTATTTGTGCAATATCCTTTGGTATTACATTCCTAAATATCACATACAAAGACAGGCGTAATTACCCACCGAGTTTTACAATAAACTATATTGATTATCTTAAAGGATATTTTGTTGGTTTTGGGTCTATAATGTATGGTTTGTTTAGAATTTTTGAATAAATAATCAAGTAATATGTCACGACTTATAAAAAACGTGAGTAGCAAAATTGCTATCAACGTTTTTTATAAGTCGCATATTTTTTACTTTTTCAACACATAAAATTTTGCGGTCTCACCCTCTGGCTCATTACCAACAGAGTCTGTTAATACAATAAGTTGGCATCCTTCACCTTGTATTCAATCTGTACAGGTCGAAATAGTTCATCATTTCTCGCGCTGTGCGAATCGGCAAGCCTCGATGAGTTTCTGCTTCAGCTTGCCACGGCCAGCCATCACAGATTTATTTTGCTTCAACACGCTGCTAGGCCAGCCATCCTCGAAGCAGGTCACACTGAGATACTCCGAGGTCTGGACATCTTGGTCAACTGCCTTGTCTATCTCCTTCTTAAACTCGTCGTCCAAGTCCTTGATGTCGCCATCATGATCCTTGCCGTCCTCGGTCTTCTTGCCCTTCAGTCCTTCCGTGATGGCACCCATCAGTCCGCCCATCACCTCCTTCACGGTCTCCTTTGGTATCACGCTGACCACCTCGCAGGAGATTGTGTAGTTGCCATTCTCCTCTAGGCTGGCATTGATATAAGTGTCGTTGGCGTAGCTATCCTTGGTGGCATCCTCGTGCTCGTGATGCTCGCCCACGGCATATTGGTTTCCGTGGCAGACGAAGAGCAGTTTCAGCTCCTCCAGGTAGCCCTCCACCACCTCGTCGGTGTTAGCCTGGTTACCTATCTTCATGAAGTCAAGCCCTATCGCCTTCTTCATTTCCTGTATGATGGGCATGGAGGCGATGTCCTTCATGCTCGCCTTGAAAAGAGCCTTTGCCTGCTTCTTGATTTGCGAGAGATTGGTAATCTTGGTGATGCGACCGTATTCATCGGTCTCAAAGTTGATGGTGGTGCCTATCACGCTCTTGGCGGTGCGCTCCGCTACCATGGCCATCATCTTGTCCCGGAAGTTGTCGCCCACCGAATCGGCCTTTACGTCCAGGAAGGTGTAGCTCATCTTATAGCCCTTGCTGGTGGAATCGTTTACCACGAGGCGCACCTGGGTGGATACGCCGAGCGTCTTCACCGTGTCCTTGCCGTCCACCTTCCACTCATTCTCATAAATCCAGTATTCGCAGGTGTCGCCCTTGCAGAAGTAGGCCACCACATTCACCACCGAGTCTTCGCCAGCTGTGTCCACTTCCAACGTGTCGGAGTTGTTCGATAGCCATTGACTTTCAGTGATTTTCTTGTCAATCGATACCGTGTCCTCTACCTTAGGCGACATTTCTCCGCCCTTCACGATGCCGTGGTTGGCGAGCAGTCCGCAAGCTATCATGCAGCTCATCACTATCAACGAGATTTTCTTCATAAGTTCATTTTTTATGTTGTTTATTCTTCAAGTTTTTATTTCTCGCTGCAAATTTACGATTTTTTTTGTAAAAAAAGCCAAGCTCCTAAAAAAAACTGTAAAGTTACCCCAAGTTTAACAGTAAGTACGGTGCAACGAGTTAAGCGATTAATAAAAGTACAATCAACGCAATAAAACTATTAATTTTACGTTCTTTTCAAAAAAAGGGTTGTGTAATAGTGGCTTAAAGGCTAAAAGCACTACCTTTGAATGCAATAATAAGTAACAACACGTTTAAGGTCACAAATTGTGACCTTAAAAATAAAGATAGAAATATGGCAGACATAACGGAAAAGACAGGAAACGGCGAACTGGTCACAAATCGTGACCAGTTGGTTGGTGTTGACAATATAGAGCCTCTAATAAAAATCATTAGAGGACAACAAGTTATGCTTGACCGTGACCTTGCCACACTTTATGGCGTTGAAACAAAGCGTCTTAATGAGCAAGTAAAACGTAATATTAAACGATTTCCTGAAGATTTCATGTTTCAATTGACCAAGGACGAATGTTTAAGGTCGCAAATTGCGACCTTAAACGAAGGACGCGGACAACATTTGAAATACATGCCTTACGTATTTACTGAAAACGGAGTCGCTATGCTTAGTAGTGTTTTACGTTCTGACACTGCGATTGAGGTGAATATTCGAATAATGCGAGCTTTCACTTCAATGCGTCACTTTCTACAGAACAATGCCGAAGTGTTTCAGCGTCTCTCGACTATGGAATACCATCAATTGGAAATGCAACAACACTTGCAAGAATCCGACAAGCGTATAGAAGAAGTGTTTCGCAGATTGGACGAGGGCAACGCAAAGCCGAAACAAGGTGTGTTCTACAGAACTATCTTTTGGAAAGGAACTAAACAAAAATTAGTAATGAGATTTTGCGCGATATTAATACTTTCTGTGATTTCAATTCTAAACAGTTTGGAATTGAAATCACAGACTGTTGTAAACATTTTAAGTAATGGTTATAAGTTAGAGAGAAGTTTATTTCTACACGGGAAAAAAATCGGGATATATAATAAAAAGGGTAGATTGATTAGATTGTCCACAGATGACAAAACGCGTCAAAAGATATTTTTAAATCAATCTAATAGCCTAACAGATTATGGAATAATGCTAAAATATCCCGAGGTCATATATAAGGATGCATGTGTTATTGCTGATATTTTATCAAGTTATGACCCAAGCGAAATCTTGTCATTTACAAAGGCAATAGGGGGACAAAAAAAGATTTCTATACAAAATATCAATAAGTATTACACATATCTTGATGCCAGTGTTGACTATGTGTTAAGTATTGAAATTATAGTCAAGGATTGTCTTATTACTCAATATAGTTATACATATAAGCCAAACATGTCTGACGTCATTATTTCATATACATGTGTCTTTACTTATGATAAGAATAATAGGGTCGTAAAATTAAAAAAAGAATATAGGAAACACTATGAAACAATAGAATTCATATATGAAACCAAATAAGACATGTTTCTTGCCAAGTCATATTGTGACATAGGTAATTCACAAAGTTCATCCAGCATAGTGGCCCCGGATGGTGAGATTACCACCACATTCGAGTACGACGATCACATAGGAGCATCCATTAAGGACTTGGGCAAGAAGTGGTTTGGTTTCTCCAAGATGGAGATACTTACACCAGATGAATTGGTGGAAAGGATCAATAGAGAGTAATCAATACGCAATATTTCAAGAATATAAATATTAAAAATTACGAATTATGAAAAAAATACTATCTATAATAATTGTAGTTTGGGGAATAGCGGTATTATGTACACTATTCTTGAGTTCATGCAAGCGACCAGAGGTCTTAGACAATAGTACTCTTGTAAATAGCGCAAGAAACGTGGCTTTGACCTTTGGTCCTGCGTATGTTCCATTTTTTAAAGAGGCTAACGTATCGGATGTTCAAGTTTTCAAAAAGGAGGATTACGGAGGAGACAGCCGCCCTCAAATAAGAAAACAGATAGGAAGAAAGTTCTATACTGTAACTTTTACATATGATAGTACTGCCGTTAAATTTGATTTTGGATTTGCAGCAAGAGTCAGAATATGGAAAGATACAGGGGAACCATTAGATGTTATATTTGGTAATGGTTGGGGAAGAAATTTTCTATTTTTAAGTTTTAAGGAACAAACCAATCACTCACCAAATGACTATGAGAAAGTGGCTTCTGACTCTATTGTTAAAGTACCATTGCAAACTGTACATGAACCAGAGAACATTTGGAATTCCAATGCTGACAACAAACAAGACAGCCTATCAACGAGAGACTTTCTAACAAATACAGAGAAAGAGAAAATAAAAGAATTGGCTTCACAAGTTCCAGACAGCATAAGAAATCGTTTTGCAAATTTAGTGGATAAATGGAATTTTGCAATAGACCATAATCCTAAGACACTATACAGTGCAAGCATACATTCATATGCAAAATTGCCTGAGTTCATTCCTCTCAAATCAATGGGAAAACAAATAGTTCCACTAATTATGGAACGAATGATAAACCTTTCGGATTTTTATTTTCTTGTTCTTTATGAAGCTGTTATGGAAGGAAATGAAACGAATGACGATTCTAAGTTTAGCGAAAGCGAACAAATCAGAGCTATAAGGTGTGTTAAAAAATGGCTGAAAAAACAATAATAGGCAGGTTCTTCTATTATAATTGAATCTACATCATTTCTCTTATGCCGCAGAATATATAAGATGTAACAAAACCTTTTGGGTTACTCCCAAAAGAACTTGCCTGTCGGTGATTTGTTCCTCCGTAGTCGGACAATTAAGATGGAAAGAACATATAAAAAAGCATAAAAAGTTTCTGATTTTACTCATAAATAAATTAGATTTTATATCTTTGCGCAAAATTAGAAACAATGACAGAACTATTGAGTATATTATACAAGCTGCGGATATTCACTTTGGATGAACTTTCTGAGGCTCTGAAAGACAAGGTGAAGGCGGTGGAGGCGTTGCTCGCTCGGTACAAGCAACAAGGGTGGATTGTAGCTATACGGCGCAATACCTATTGCATGAAGGATATTGCGTCGGGTTTACCTGTTTGCGACAAGTATGAGATAGGAAGCCACTTGTCACCTACAGCTTGCATCAGTTATCATACAGCATTGGAGTTTCATGGATTGGCTCATCAACCCTTCAATGAGGTTTTTGTGAAAAGCATGACTCGCTTCAATCCCTTTTCTTTCGACGATGTAGATTATACCTATTGCCGACAAACAAAGGGAATCGTTGGTATGATGACTCCCAAGGGAAATCCTTATGTACGAGTAACGGATATGGAGAGTACGTTGTTGGATTGCTTTGACCGTATCGACCGAGCTGGGGGTATTGAGGAATTGCTGCATTGCATGGAGGGTATCGTCTTGCTCAATGAGGAAAGGCTCATCGATTATCTCGCAAGGTACGACAAGGCATTCCTGTACCAGAAGACAGGCTATCTGTTGGAGCGAATCAAGGAACAAGCCAACATCTCAGAATCCCTCTTGGAGCTGTGCCGAGCCAAGGGAACCAAAAGCGTCAAGTGGTTGACTAACAACGAAGAGTCGGATACATTTGTAAATAAATGGCGCATGTATGTGCCGCAAGAACTAACATCAAAGGAAGAATATGAACTCATATAACAAACAAGCTCTTGACATCATCGCCAAGGAGCAAGGCTTTATTCGCGACAACCTCGAAAAGGTGATGCGACTGGTGGAGATACTCAACTATTTCCACGACAGTCCTTTGCTGTCTAAATCTCTTGTGCTGAAAGGTGGCACAGCCATCAATCTCACCGTTTTCCAACTGCCAAGACTTTCGGTAGATATAGACCTTGACTTTACGGTGGATTGCGACCGAGAATCCATGCTCTCCATTCGTCAAGAAGTGAATAACGAGATTCTACGCTATATGGAGTCGGATGGTTATCATCTTGCGCCTGGCTCCAAGACACCGCATACGCTTGACTCATGGGTGTTTCATTATACCAATGCCGCAGGCAACAACGATGGCATCAAGATAGAAATCAACTATTCCGACCGTTTCCATATCCTGCCTGCCATAGAGACTCATGTGTCCATTCCGTTTCTGAGCGATGTGAAGGTACGTTCTCTTTCACCTGTCGAATTGTTTGCCACCAAGATAAACGCCTTGATAGGTAGAAGTGCTGCACGTGACATTTATGATGTCTATAACATGGTGAAGCATCAGCTATTCGTGAGCGATGAAGAGAAAACGTTGCTGAGAAAAGCGACCGTCTTTTATCTGACTGTTGGCTCAAGCCGAAAAGACAACGCTACGCCTACGGAATATACTGACTTTCCGCAGATAGACAAGATCCGTTTTCCGCAGATTCGTTCGCAACTCTTGCCTGTGCTTAGGCGCAGTGAGCATTTTGACTTTGAAAAAGCCAAGACAGAAGTGAAAGACTTTCTCTCAAAGCTATTGGTTCTGACAGAATCAGAGAAAGAATATGTGCGGGAATTCAATGACAAGAAGTATATTCCAGAATTGCTGTTCGAAGATAAAGAGATGGTCAATAGAATCAAATTTCATCCTATGGCTTTGTGGAAGACAAGGAGTCGTTGAATGTTTTTTCTGTAAATTTTGAAAAAAGTTGTTGTTTTGCTTAGTTTTTTGATTCCCTCAACTGTATATACAGTATATGGACTATAAAACAGAGAATAGGCTATGAGTAAATATCTGATAAGTTTGATTTTGCTTTCGGTGATAAGTATGGGCGTTTCTGCCCAACGCATTACCCGACAATATAATAATGTGTCATTCTCTGCGGCATTGAAGGATTTGAATGCTCGACAGGATAAGTATGTCATCAACTTTGTGTATGACGAGTTGGAGGATTTCAGAGTAACCAAGAGCATCAGAAACCAGAGTGTTCCCGATGCCATCATGCAGCTGATAGGCTTTTACCCCATCAAGATGACGCAGATGGATAACATCATTGTAGTGGAATGCACTCAGAAGGCTTCCGCCAAGATGATTGGTCGTATCGTGGATAAGCATTCTCGCCCAGTCGATTTCGCCAATGTCGCTTTGCTCAATGTTAGTGATTCCTGTTTAATCACGGGTGGTGTAACAAATGAGAATGGTCAGTTCGTAATTCCTTGCGAGGCGAGAAAGGCTATCGTGAAGGTGAGTTGCGTGGGCTACAAAACTTATTGTAATGCATATCGTACCGGTGAAGTTGGTGCCATAACCTTGGAGGATGCTACAATTAATCTGCAAAAAATTGTGATTAAAGGGCATCGTAAATACATATCAAGAGAAAACGGTAAACTTACGCTTGACGTTCAAAATTCCAATTTGAAAAATATTGGCAAGGCAACAGATGTTATCAAATATATTCCTGGGATGCTCTATACAAATGGAAAGTATGAGGTGTTTGGTAAGGGTGAGCCTGTCATCTATATAGATGGAAGAAAGCAGACTAATACTTCAGGGTTGTCACTCCTTTCTTCTACCAACGTGAAGTCTGTACAGCTCATAACAAACCCTGGGGCAGAATACGATGCAGAAACAAGGAGTGTCATAAACATCACTACCGTACACCATTCCTTGGATGGACTTTCTGGTATTGTGGGTGCGGAAATCTCCAAACATAAGAGTTTGTCTAACAACGAGGAGGTCAACTTCAACATCCACAAAGGAGCTTTGGATGTATTCCTCGCATATCAATATGACAATACGAGAAGTGACATCAGATATGATGTTAACCAGTTCAATTACGAGCAAGATACATTTCATGAGATTTCTGCTTCTGAATATTCCGACCGCTCTCGCTCTCATGACTATAATGTTGGTATGAATTATGCCATAAACAAGAATCACACTATCGGCGGAAGATATTTGGGAAGCATCTCCAACTACAAGATGCTCGACTCTCCTTTTGACTATATGCAGACGTACAAGAATGATGAACTGCTGACATCTACAGACAACAAGACTGATGAATCTGAAAAGGAAAGGTTTCACAATGTCAATCTGTATTATATCGGCAAACTAACAGATAACCTACAACTCAACTTGGATGCCGACTATGTTTATGCTCAACTGAAACATAAGCAACAAGTGAGCGAGACAAGTAGAATAGATGCTGTCTCAGAAATCACGCATATGCAAAACGACCAGCGAAATCGTGCGACTGCACTCAAAGGGGTGTTTGCCTGGAACATGAATAAGAATAATAGGCTTGATTTCGGAACGGATTTCAGTAAAATCAGTTCATGGGGTATGTCTGTAAACGAAGAAGGGAAGATAGCCGATGACCAATTCAAGAATAAGGAAACCAAGTATGCAGGATTTGCCACCTTTAGTTTGTCTGCCTCCAAATGGAAAGGAAGCATCGGGCTTCGCTATGAGTACATTCATGCCATCAACACAGACCAAGGAGAAGTAAAGAACAAGACCAATTATTCGGACTTACTTCCATCCCTTTCTCTTTCCACTATGTTTGGGAGAGTGGGGATGAATCTTGATTTCAGTAGCAGGGTCAACCGTCCTTCGTTTCGTCAGTTGAACAACAGTGTGAGCTACAACAATCAATACCATTATGAGCAAGGCAACATTTATCTGAAACCGCAATACGTGTATGATACAGAACTTAGTGTGAATTATAGCATATTCGACTTCAAGTTGGATTATCAGTATATCAAGGATTACATCCATCCGACTGTCGTTGCTGTATCCGGCAAACCTGGAACGGTAACTTGGATGTCAACCAACGCCAAGGATTTCCAGCAACTAGGAGCGCAATGTGTTGTTTCACCTGTTTTTGGTTGTTGGCGACCTACTTTGACGATGGGTGTCTATAAACCTTATTTCACGCTATCATATAATGGAGAGCAATTAGACTACAATCATCCATACGGTCTCTTCGCTTTCCAAAATGTAGTGGCACTAAGGAACGATTGGCTTTTTCGATGTGATTTCTTTTGGAACATTAAGGGACATCATGGCATCTACGAGCAAAACGGTTATTCGTCATTCAATATGATGGTACAGAAACAGTTACTTAAAAAGAAATTGACGATAACATTGAAAGCAGAGGACTTGTTTGATAGCTCGAAGTTGAACGATGTAAAGAGGGTTAATTTTGTGGTGCAGAACAGAAAGGTGAACAACTTCAATCGCTGCATCATAGCTTCCATTAGTTACAACTTCAATAGTTTCAAAGATAAATACAACGGAAGCGGTTCTGCTGAGGATGAGATTAATCGTTTTTAGAAAAGCATTGGTTTTCAAATTAACCTCTAAAATGCAATACCCAAATTCTGTGTGATGAATATCTCAGGATTTATTAACCGAGATGTTCATCCACAGAATTCTCACTTATCAATATCAATCGTTAAAAAACATACATTTTATTGTGTATCCAATAAATTGTTATATTTTTGCAAACGAAAAGAGTTGTTTGACAAGCAAACATATGCACATTGCAGAAATATTAGAACCGTTGCTAAATTATTACCTTTTTGAGGTAAAACACTCATAAATCGCTCAGTTTGAGCTATTCTGAATATTTGGGCAGAATTTTGTAATAAAAGATACAGTTTTGTTTAAGTGAGTATAATTTTGCTGTTTATAAGCTTAATTTAGTTTAAAATATCAACATAAAAGTTCTTCGTATCTGCATTTTTAGTACTTTTGCAAATGGAAAGAAAGAGGCTGTATACCTCCGCAATATGTATAACATTTAAAAAAGGAGAAAACTTGAGCTTTTCTTTCCTATGGCTAAGGCTTTAAAAACTATAGTTACCAAGTCATGCAAGGATAGCAGAAAATTTTCTCAAGCGGACTCATTGCATTATTATGAAACTAAAGTTTATAATTATTATAGCATTATTCATTTCGAATAATATGGCATTTGCTCAAGAATGGAATTTAACAGGAAGACTATTTGATAAAGCTGCAGGCTCTTTACCGTTGGAAGCCACGGAAATAATAGTAAGTCATCTTGATGGAGAAACTATCTCCAGTGGTTTTTCTGATAATCAAGGAAAGTTTACATTCTCTCTACCGTTAGGAAAGTTTGTCGTCAGATACAGACAATTAGGTGATATATTAAAAGCTGACACCATTGACGTACACAACAATGTTGATTTGGGCGATATCATGTTGACTGTGAAGGAGCACACACTGAATGAGGTGATGATTACCTCTCAGCGCAGACTATTTAGCCAGAAAGCTGGCAAACTTGTTTATCTTGTTCAAAACAGTCCCTTTGCCAGTGGTTTCAATATGCGAGATATGCTCCATAATATTCCTCGTATAGATCCGACAAGTGATGAAATAAAGATTATTGGCAAAAACGGTGTAGTTGTTTTGGTTAATGGTCATCGCATTAACTTAGATGGTAAAGATTTGGATATGTACCTACGCACCTTACCATCTGAAAATGTAAGCAAAATAGAACTTGTAACCAATCCTTCTGCCGAATTTGATGCAGAAGGCAATTGCGGAGTAATCAATATTATTCTAAAAAGTAAGCCTGTGGGGTTTGATGGGAATGTCCACACAGTGTTAACACAACGCTCTCACTTTAGCGCAGAAGAAGGAATTGGACTGTCTTTTTCCTCAGGCAATTTTTCTGTTGAATACAAAATAAATAATTCCAATGAAAAGCGCCGCCAAATAGTACAGAATACTTATTCTTATCCTGACTATATGCGCTTTACGACCGACAATACTTTAAATAGGTATGACATACTAGGTCAGAATCTAAATAGCAATTACCAATTAGGCGATTTGAATTTGGGATTTTTTGCAACATTAAATAATTCTCGCAGTAAAGCCCACCAAATGGGGCTGATGACTTTCAATGCAGACGCATGTCCATCGAATTCTTATTCAGAGTCGAATCACGATAAATACCGTTTGGAGACAATCTCCCCCTATGTGGACTGGAAACTTGATAGCTTAGGCAAAAAAGTAACGGTAAATTACAACTATATCCATGTCATTGACAAAATTAATCAGAATTTTGATTCGAGTACAGCACACAACTTCTCGAACAGCAATAATGATTATAGCTATATCGTCAATACCCTGAGCGCAGATTTAAACCTTCCGTTTACTTGGCTAAATTTTGAGTTAGGTGGAAAATATTCCCATTTCAGGACCAATAACGTCTCTGAGTTTGGAAGTAGAAATGGTTTTTTATATAAAGAAACGGTAACAGCCTGCTATGCAGATGTCAATCGAATGTTTGGCTTTTTTTACGCCAAAGCTGGTTTACGATATGAACACACCAATGATGATGGAATAACATTAGAAGGGCTGTCCGTTTCTAATAAATATGATCACTGGTTCCCATTTGCAGAAATCTCATACAATCCTTCAGATAATCATTCCTTTGCCTTAAGCTACAGCAAACGTATTGACAGACCTTCTATGAATGATATGAATCCTACACGTGTTTTTCGTAACACCTACACATACACCGAAGGTAACGATAGACTTACACCATCGGTCATGGACAATTTGGAGTTTAACTATGTGTTTAAAGGAAATTTCTCTTTTAACCTGTATTATTATCACACATCTGATGCCATACAGAATCTGACTCAGGTAGTGGATGACTTGTTCACCAAGTATTCTCCAAAGAATTGTCTTACCATTAATACTTTTGGTACAGATGCTAGTTATAATTTCTCATTTGGAAAATTCAATTTGTATTCAAGTGTATCTATGTTCTACGTTAAAGCAAAATCTTACGTTGACGAGCTGGATGACAAAGATTTGCGAAGTCTGAATACATCTTTTTCTGCCAATTTAAGTTACCGTTACAAAGTTTTGAACTTTTATGCGAACTATTATCATGTACTTCCAGGAATAGAAGAATCCTTTCACACTGGAAACCTCGATTGTGTCGGCTTAGGATGCAAGATTGATATTATTAAGAACAAACTTCTTTTGAATATACAAGCCCAAGACATCTTTAGTGGTACTAAGAGCAATAACAGAACTGAATATAAAGATTATGTCTTTAGAAACAGAATAAACAATGACAACACCTCATTCCGTGTGGGATTGACTTATAATTTCGGCAAGCAAAAAGCTAAAAAGGCAGATATAAACATCAGTAACAATGAAACTAATCGCTTGCCTGATATAAAGAAATAAGAAAATGAAAATTATACAAAGTTTTTGGACCGGAACAAGAATAGTCTGACCGATAGTTATGGATGGCTTTTACCTATATTCAACTATCTGAGCTGGATTATTAGTTGTAATCAGTTACGACGTTATTATGATGATGTTACTTTGGTAACCGACAGTCAAGGATATGATGTTCTTATCAACAAATTGCACTTGCCATATACGGATGTAATCGAATCTCTTGACTGCCTGAATCATTATAATCCGAACTTGTGGGCATTGGCAAAAATTAAGGCCTACCAGTCTATAAAGGAACCATTTATCCATGTTGATGGCGATGTTTTCATTTGGACAAAAATTGATGAAAGCCTAAGGGATCATGAACTCATTGTCCGGAATGAAGAAACTACAACTGACTATTAAGGAAAGATGTGGCGTGATATCCGTCATGCTATCAGCTATATGCCAGAGGAAATGAAACGAATGACGATTCTAAGTTTAGCGAAAGCGAACAAATCAGAGCTATAAGGTGTGTAAAAAAATGGCTGGAAAAACAATAATAGGCAAGTTCTTCTATTATAATTGAATCTACAAAGGACTACTATGTCCTCACGAACAATACAAAACCGACTGAGCCAAGAACGTATCGCAACTATTTTAACAAGCTATTGAAGCAGTTGGATATTCCGCGATTAAAATTCCATGGGCTACGCCACAGTTTTGCTACTCGCTGTATTGAGAGTCATTGCGATTACAAGACTGTGAGTGTTCTTTTGGGGTTACCGTTAGAACGTTCTAACGTTTGTTCAAATGAATGATATACATATAAACATATATACAATACTTTCTGTCTGTATATCAATACGACAATGAATCAGTACGTCAGTAAGTCACTCAATCATCATATTTGCAAATCAATACTTACCGATAGGTTGATTCAGATACTCGACTTTGGAGAGGTATCTACCGATAGGCAAGTGCTTTCGAGAGTAACTCGAAAGGTTTTGAGTAACTCAAAACATAACTTGCTATCGTCAGATACCTCGATTTTTCAAATCATCTCAGAGTCTGAAACCACGTTGCCTTTTAGGAGTGCGGAAACGTGGTTGAGGCTCGTCAACAATTTCGAGTTTGAAGACATCTATCAACTTCCGAATGGCAGGATTCTGTTTGATGAGAGCTTGAAGTCTTGCTTCTGCAGGCTTGATTTTGAGCAAATAATCAGCAATGTCCAAGCCTTTAGCTTTATCTTCTTCGCAGGCTTGATGCTCTAAAAAGTCGAAAAGCGTTGCACGGATGCCGAGAACTTGCATCATTGGCAGCTTATCTTGCCAAACTGTTGTCGCTCCCAAATCAGGGAATAAGACCACATCTCTGTTTTTCAGAACAGATAACGACTTCGTGTTAAAGCAACCATTCTTACCACCACTTGTTATCCATAAGAATTGAGGAAGATAGTAGGAGGCTATCAAGGCTGTCTTCTCACTTTCAACCAATGCTATAGGCTTGGTCTTGGCTACATTGATAAGATGCTCACCAAAGAAGCATTGACAGAGATTGAAATCCTTGTGGGGAATAAGCGAGTGTACCCATGAAACATGGCTGTATGGTTCTTTTACTCGCTTACCTGTCTCTGGATTATAGAGCATTACCTTACCAGTTCTCACCTTGCCTTGATTGTCAACTTGCCAAAATACCGTGGCACCAGTCCAGTGTTTGGAAGTTCCGACATGATATTTCTCCATCAAAGAAAGAGTAGCTGTTTCACCGAATTGAGAAGATAGAAACAAGAAAAGGTTGTTTGCCTCATAACATTTCTGAGAACTTTGCATGATGTTCTCGTCTATATAAGAAGTGGGTAATGGCTTTGGCATTTCTCTCTTCTTATATGAAATAGTCTCATCCTTTGTGAATGTCTCATTCTTCTCAGGATTCTTCTCAAAAAAATCCTTGGGAGTGAAGTGATAACCACAACTTTGCTCATGGTTGCAGCGACCCACGTAAGGAGGAAACTCAATCTTCCCTTCTGTGTCAATATATCGGGCGAAGCTACGTTTCTTATGACATTCTGGACATGTATGTCGGGTAGCGATGCCTTTGTATGGCTCTAATATGAATCTATGTGTACTCATTTCATTTCTTTTTTTATGTGGCGGTTCTGTCGGTTTTGTCGCTTTTGGTATTAAAAGCGACAATTCCGACAATACCGTCACGAGTTAATCTTTGAATATTCTCCATGCTTCTCTTTGCGAAATAGGACTCCGATGTTATCATTCAGAAATCTTTCCAATGTCCTTGACTTCATGTCGTTCTCTTTGGCGACATCATGAGCTTGGGCAGTGGTGAATGTTGCAGGAAGATGGTTGACGATTGCTTGTTGTTGAGCTGTAAGCATATTCTCGTTGAGGATATTTTGTACTGATATGGCAGAGTTCTTGAAATACTCTGTCAATCGGATGGCTCGCTCTACACTCAGCAGGTCGATGGCTTCCTTATCACATTCTCCACACGTCCATCGTGCCAATTGAATAATCAGACAGAAACGGATGATGTATATCTCCAACTTGCAATAGATGCTGACAATGGTATCATTTGTTTCATTATCGCATTGCTCAGAGAAGTGATGCTGCCATTCATAGAGCTTTGCCTTAGCTTCTTCAGTGAATGATAAGACATGAGGCTCGATTTCCTGTTGCTCATTTATTGGACACTTCATATCAATAAGGCGTTTAATGATGGCTTGCCAATCTCGCTCTATATTATCGGGCAACTCTCGGTCACTCCATCTCGCTTTCTGCTGAAGGTTAGGCATGACGAACAAAATGCGATCGATGAAGCCGTTGCTGGAGCGTTCGCCTTTCGCCAACTCACTAAGTATCTTCTTTTGGATGGTTCCGATTACTGAGATATAGGGGCGTTTAATGAAGATGGAACTCTTGGAACTTCTTCTGTCTGATATGGTTGTCTTGGCGCTAAAGACAGATAGCCAGAACTGTTCCTCTGAACCATTGTTATAGCGGTTGAAGTTTTTGAACCATGCAGATAGCTCGTCTGTCCATAGGCACAAACCCCTCTTGTTCTGCGCATGAATATAGCTCAAGCCTTCTGGTGTGACATCAGAGACCAAGAAACGTTTGCGTACAGGTTCTTGCGGGAATCCATCCTCTCCATTTTCAATGCGTTCCTTGCGAGACATGCACATCTTTTCCTCAAACTTACTGTATTGCTCCTCGAACAACTTGTTTTGCTCATAGTCGTAATCGAGAAATGGCTTCATAGCGAAGCTAAGTGGGTGGCTCTTGTTGGCTCCTGGTCTTCCGATAAGAGCCATGTATAAGATAGGACTTTCAAGCCAACCTTGTTTCAGCTGTACCAAGTGCGTGTTGCCGATACCAACAGCCAATGCAGTGAGTATGGCTGCTGATATATAGTCGGTAGGAAAACTGTGGCATTCGTGTACCTCCTTGATGATTCTCTGAATCTTGGCAGGAAAGATGCTTACGGGAAACTGGCTTCCTGATAGGCGAGTACTCATATCAATAGCCTTATCCATGATAATCATTGGATTGATGGAAGTTTCCTTATTGTTATTTAAAGCTGTCATTTGGCATAGAGTTAAAAATTATACATTGACTTGGGTTTGCGCTTCATTCCTCCTTGCATGGCTTTTAGCATTTCAGAATGGTTCTGCTCCTTGGTAGCTTTTCGACCATTCTCAATCCATGCAAGCAGCTCATCCTTATAGAAGTATAGCTTCTTACCTTTTTTATAGGATGGCAGAATGCCTTGGTTAACCAATCGATAAATGGTTGGCTTCGACTTCATTATAATAATAGCAGCCTCATCAATCTCAACCAATATATGGTTATTTGCTGATGATGTAGGTTGAAGTGCTGATACCATTTGCTTCAACTCGATAACTTGTTCTGTTAAATAAGATACCGCTTGTGGTAACTTATCAAAGGTGATACTTTCATTTATCATATCTGTTCATTTTTTATTATTCGGGTACAAAGTAAATGAGTTATGTAATGGAGATAAATATCACTGAGATATAACCTCTGAATAACTGCTCAATGCTTATCAGCAACAATAATGTGTCTTGATTCCGCCTTGAACCTCTGAGCTTGGTAGTAATTCTATGATGCAGGTACCTTCCATTCTTAACTTCCTTATAATAGTGGATATTTCCACATCAACCAGCGCATCAGCAAAAACTTGTTTTATAAAGGTTGCTGTATCAATGCCTTTCTTCTTGAAGAGATTTCCTATATTCCAAGCATAATGCATTAAGTCAATAGTACGAATAGCCTTATCAACAATCAATGAATGATGTCTCATGTGTGTAGAGGCACAACACTGGAAAATAGCGATGTTGTCACAAAGTTGGTTCAAATGCTCCTCTTTCATGTAGGCAGCAAAAGTTCTTCTGGTATAATCGATAGCTGAGTTTAACAAGACCTTTTCCTTTTTGGCTTTGTCTTCCAATGCTTCCTGTCTCAACTGTTCATAGCTTGTAATACAAGAAGAGGCTTCATCTGCATAGACGAAAGTTACATCTTCCAGGTTTAGCTCTTCCCCCTCGTCATATGTATTTGTTTCATTGATGGCAATAGAAGAGAGACGCTTTCTTTCTGTATTGTTTACTGTATTACAAAAGATATGCTTAAACCATGGGGCAAGCAATCGTACGATACTATCTAATGCATGGAGATAAACAACCATCAGTATGGTGGTTGAGATAACGAACGTCAAGTTGCAGCTAAAGGTGTCTACACCATATTGCATAGCTTCGTTGCGAACAAGTGCACCAATGATAGACATTGCACACAAAACCAATAAATGCTGTGTCAAAAATTCTTTTTTAAACTGTTTCATATTGCGTATTATTAATCATTTGTGGCGCAAAAATAGGAAAAACTGCAGAAACTGACACGTGAGTCACGCGTGACTCACGTAAAACTTTTAGGAGCCTTTAACTAAAAAGCCCGATATTGAACATTTTTTCAATATCGGGCACCATGAAATGAATGCAATGGATTTATTTAAGAGAAATCTTATTTGCAGTCTCTCTTTTCTTTGCGTTCACGAGGTCGGCATATATCTGTGTTGTGCTTACATTCTTATGGGTAAGCATCTTCGAAACCGTGTAAATATCTGTGCCTAAGGCGATTTGGATTGTTGCATACGAGTGCCGGAAGCAATGGAATGAAAATGGCTTAGTGATTCCTGCCTTCTTCAACCATGCTTTAAGGGGATGGTTAATCATGCTGCGCTTCAATCCCTTGAACACGATACCCGTGCTTGGTTCACTACATAGTTCGTATGCCTCGTTGCTGATAGGCAAGGTTGCCTCGGTCTGAGTCTTCTGGGTACGAATACGCAAGCAATAGCCTTGGTCGGGCGCTATCTCGAAGTCTTCCCAACGCAATTTTAAGATGTCGCTGATTCGCAATCCTGTGAGGCAAGCAAAAAGGGAGGCAGACTTCAGTACAGGTATATCGCAAGGAGTAGCTGCCAACTGCTTTACTTCATCGAGGGTAAGAAACTCCTTCTTTACATCTTGTGGCTCAATCTTGTCCAGATAGTCATTGATGTTCTCACGCAGCCACTTGTCACGATAGGCGATTTTTAAGAGACCACGGAAAGTAGAGTAGTAACCTGCTGCAGAGTTGAGAGATACCTTTTGTTTTGTTCGATTCAACTGATTTGCATTCAGAAGATACTCTCTGAACTTTTTGCAAAGTTCCACTGTCACATCCCCAAATGTACAATGACCTTGAACAAATTTGAAGAAATGCTTGTAGACACATGTCCACTTGTCATCTTTCTTATGTGTCATCTTCTCAAAGTATGCCAAAAAATCAGCTTTCTGTCGTGTTTTGTCCAAAAAACCAAATTCTTCATTGATGAGTGATTGGGTTCTGATACAACGGATGGCCTCTGCTTTGTTGAGCATATCTGTATTAAACTCACGTTCCATCTCATTCTTTGGATGAGCATAGATATAGATACCTAAATATTCCCTGCGACTCATTTGCATAGTCTCAGGGTTGCGTACTGGTGGATAGAAATCCAAATAAAGAGAAATACGGTCGTTTTTAATCGCTCTTTGGCGAAGAGAAACTCTTGTACATGTATTTACCATGATGTTTACTTTTTATAATGTGATACTTATGTTTCATATATGATCCCGTATTAAGAGATCTTTGAAATCGGTTGCAAAATAATAGAGTTATGTAATGGGGTACAACTTAACCTTTTGATAACCGCTAAATAACCTTAGGTTTGCCGATAGCTTTCTCTAAATCTCGCTTGGAAATCTTGATATACTTGCCAATCTTCACCTTTTCAATAGCGTATTTCTTGATACGCTTATAAATCTGGTCCTGACTTAAACCATACAACTTCATGGCCTCCGGTATTGTATAATAAAGCTGGTCTTCTACGGATTCACCTTTTGCCAATTGTACATGACGCTTGGAATACAGAACATTGTTACCTTCCATTTTTCTTGGAATAGCATTGTGACTAACGAAACTATATACGGCCGTTTTCGTCATACAATATTTCTGTTGAATGTCCATAACAGTCATCCATTCACTGATGGTTGGATCTGGAGACAGGTGTGCAAAATAATCATCCACCTCTTTCTTGTTCCAATATACTCTTCCTTGTATGGATATTCTTGAAATCTTGACTTTCTTGACTATCTCATAGATGGCCGTCTCGTAAGTATTGTGGACTTCTGCAATTTCCTTGGCAGAGTAATATTCTGGAACAGGTAGCTCTCGGTTTGCATGAACTGCTTCTTTTGAAGCACTTTTTTTTGTGGTGTATGGCAAACTATCAACAAGATAATCTATATCTCGCTTTCTGATTAAAGATAAACGAGAAGTAATCTTGGATGCTCGCAACTTACCACTATACACCATATTATATATGGTCTGTCTGCTTAGTCCCAAAAGTATAGCGACTTCTTGAATAGTGAGGTATTCTTTCACGAGGATTTCAGACATGGATTTCTCGGAAGCTTTTCGGTGGCTCATTGTCTCAGCCATCTTTACTTTCTCCTCACGTCTTGCTGCCTTATAGGCATAACTGTTGCATTGCTTGGAGCAATAACGAGTTGTGGATTTTGATGCATAGAAGCTCTTCCCACAATACTCGCAAATTTTTAGAATTCTTTCTTTGCTTGCTGTCATTTGTACGCTTTTTATACTTTTTTACTTAATTTATTGTAGAAAAAGTCGTCTGTCATTACTCCGTTTATTTTCAATAGTCTTATATCATTGTCCATCATTGTCCAAAACTCTCGGCAATCTTGCACTCATTTGCCAAAAATGGAGTCTCAAATTATTACTTTTGAAAAGTGGAGGTACAAGAGCGGTACAAAAAGGTGCTAAAAAAGCCTTACCATTGATTATAACCAATAGTAAGGCTAAAAAGAAAGGTGCTCATTTTGAGCACCTTAACTATCATTTGTTGTCGATATTAATCGTTGTTTATCACGACTTACTTTCCAATACAAAAGTGCTTGAAGATATTATTTAGCGTTTCCTGGCTACTGATCTGTCCGCCAGTGATTTCACCCAATTCTTCCAATACCATTTTCAGATCTTCGGCGATGATGTCGCCGCTCATGCCCATTTCCATCGACTCCAATACTCGGGAGAGGGAATCATGGGCACGGAGTAGGGCCTCGTAGTGGCGGGCACTCGTTATGATGACGTCGTTCTCGGTAATCTCAGGTATATCAGCGGCTTTTACTAATGCCTGCTCCAGGGATGAAACGTTCTCGCCTGTGCGGGCACTGATGAAGAGTGGGGCTTCTGATTCACTGGAATCTGAGCCACAGGAATGGGTGAATTTATCGAACGCAAGTTTATCATTCTCAGGTTTATCCATCTTATTAAATACTACCAGCAGCTTCTTGCCCTGGTTCTTCAGCTTCATCTCCTCGATTTCAGAGGCTGACGGCTGCTCATCTAATAGCCAGATTACAATCTTCGCCTCTTCCATCTTCTGGAAAGTGCGCTCTATTCCGATGTTTTCTACCACATCATCCGTCTTGCGGATTCCGGCTGTGTCAATAAAGCGGAAGGTGATTCCGTCGATGAGGGTGGTGTCTTCGATTACATCTCGGGTGGTTCCGTGAATGTCGCTCACGATTGCCTTCTCCTCGTGGAGCAGACGGTTGAGCAGGGTGCTCTTGCCCACATTCGTCTTGCCTACGATGGCTACGGCTACTCCCTGTTTTAGGGCATTGCCGGTTTCGAAGGAGTGGGCGAGGGTGGTAATCTTGTGATTGATTTCTTCGGCTAGTGCCTGGAGTTCGCTGCGGTCGGCAAACTCCAGTTCTTCGTGGTCGCTGAAGTCGAGCTCCAACTCCAGGAGCGAAGTCATCTTTAATAATTTTTCGCGAAGGAGGGAGAGTTCGTTGCTGAAATGACCCTTCAGTTGGCTGAGCGCCATCTTGTGGGTTGCCTTGTTGGTAGAGGCGATGAGATCGGCTACTGCCTCTGCCTGAGAGAGGTCCATCTTGCCGTTGAGATAGGCACGACGGGTGTATTCGCCCGGTTCTGCCTGGCGACATCCTACCTCCGTAAAGCGATGGAGAACCTGCTGAAGAATGTATCGGCTGCCATGACAGGAAATCTCGGTGGAGTTCTCGCCTGTATAACTGTGGGGTGCACGGAACACGCTCACCAGTACATCATCGATGGTGTTGCCATCCTTATCCTTTATTTCGCCATAATGCAGCGTGTAGGGCTTGGCTTCTTCCAGGGATTTGCCGTTGGCAGACTGGAAGATTTTGTCGGTGAGGGTTATGGCGTCGGAGCCACTGAGTCGGATGATTCCGATAGCACCGCCGGCTGGGGTTGCCAGGGCGCAGATACATTCTTCTTGATTCATTTTTTTATTGTTTAAATTCTATCTAATACAACCTTGATGAGATTGTCGATGGTGCTCTTGTAGCCGGTGTTGGCGCTGAGGGCACGGCGGTTGGCGATGACCATGCAGCAGGTTAATGCCTTATGACCGAGGAGAAGGGAAAGACCGGCGAGGGCTGAACTCTCCATCTCGAAGTTGTTGACGCGCAGGCCGTTATACTCGAATGCTTCAATCTTCTGATTAAGTTCCGGGTCGGCAAGTGGGGCACGGAGTTCGCGGCCCTGAGGTCCGTAGAAACCGCCACAGGCTATGGTGATTCCGCGTACCATATCATCGCCGGCTATCTGGTTGAGCAGTTCCGGATTGTTGTCTACACAGTATGGGTTGCCAATCTGGTCGTTCCATTTTACCTGGCGCTTGAATTCTGTCTCTGTTTCGAGGTCGCAGATTTCGTTGCGACGGGCATAGAAGTTGATGAGTCCGTCGAAACCGATGCTCTTCTGCGAGGCTACGAAGGTTCCGGCAGGGCAGTTGAGCTGCAGGCCGCCGCAGGTTCCGATGCGCACGAGGGTGAGCGTGGTGTGCTCGGGTTTCTCGGTGCGGGTTTTGAAATCGATGTTCTTCAGCGCATCGAGCTCGTTGACTACGATGTCGATATTATCGCATCCTATTCCGGTGCTCTGCACGGTGATTCGCTTGCCTTTATATGTGCCGGTGATGGCGTGGAATTCCCGACTTGAGACTTCGCATTCCTTCTCATCGAAATGGGAGGCTACGAGGGCTACGCGACCTGGGTCGCCAACGAGGATTACTTTATCAGCCACTTGTTCCGGGCGTAGATGAAGGTGGAAGCAGCTTCCGTCTTCATTGATAATCAATTCTGATTCTGCAAAATATTTGCTCATGGTTCTTTTGATTTTAAGTTATACATTATTTATATCAGGGCTTTGCGACCCTCTGTGTTTAAGATAAGCAAAGATACGAATAAAAAATGAAATGCGATATTTTTTTAATGATTTTAAACAGTAAAAAACACGAAGGGCAAATCCCGAAAATGGAACTTGCCCTTCTCTTTCAAATCTCTCTTCTTTTATATACTAGTTTTTGCTCCACACGCCCTGAAAGGGCAGAAGCTTCTAGCCCGTACTTAAACCACTTGCTAAACTTGGGTTATGAATTCATAGAGAGCAGGAACTCGTCGTTGTTGCGAGTATGCTGCATATTCTTGTGGATGGTGCTCATCGCCTCGATAGCGTTCATGTCGGACAGATACTTGCGCAGAATCCACATGCGGTCGAGTGTTGTCTTGTCCTGCAGCAGATCGTCGCGACGGGTAGACGAAGAAATGAGGTTGACGGCAGGGAAGATGCGCTTGTTGCTGAGTGAGCGGTCGAGCTGCAACTCCATGTTACCGGTTCCCTTGAACTCCTCGAAGATGACTTCATCCATCTTACTACCTGTATCGATGAGGGCAGTAGCGATGATGGTGAGCGAACCGCCGCCTTCGATGTTACGCGCAGCACCGAAGAAACGCTTAGGCTTCTGGAGGGCGTTTGCATCTACACCACCGGTGAGCACCTTACCAGATGCAGGAGCTGTGGTGTTGTAGGCACGGGCGAGACGGGTGATGGAATCGAGGAAGATGACAACATCGTGTCCGCATTCTACCATTCTCTTAGCCTTCTCGAGCACGATTCCGGCAATCTTGACATGGCGCTCTGCTGGCTCGTCGAAGGTAGAGGCGATAACCTCTGCATTCACGGTGCGTGCCATGTCGGTAACCTCCTCAGGACGCTCGTCGATGAGCAGCATCATGAGGTAAGCCTCAGGATGGTTGGCTGCGATGGCGTTGGCAATATCCTTCATGAGGATGGTCTTACCGGTCTTAGGCTGAGCCACGATGAGCGCACGCTGACCCTTACCGATTGGCGAGAAGAGGTCTACGATGCGGGTGCTGAGATTGGTGGTGCGGCGGTCGCCACAGAGATTGAACTTCTCATCAGGGAAGAGTGGGGTGAGGTGCTCGAAAGGAACACGGTCACGAACCTCTGACGGGTCACGGCCATTAATCTTGATGATGCTGGTGAGCGGGAAGTATTTCTCGCCCTCGTGAGGCGGACGAACCTTGCACTCGATGACATCACCTGTCTTCAGACCGAACTTCTTGACGAAGCTGGATGCTACATAAACATCGTCCGGTGAAGAAAGGTAATTGTAATCGCTGCTGCGCAGGAATCCGTAGCCCTCTGAAATCACTTCGAGCACACCGTTGGATTTCACGAGATTGCTGAAATCGTAGGCTGGTGCTTCCTGCTTGTTCTTGGCTGCAGGGGCAGCAGCAGGTGTGTGCTGGTGAGAAGTCTGTGGAGTGGTAGGACGGTCGAAGATGTCGACAGTAGGAATGGCAGCCTGGTCTTCGATAGGAATGTCGACTACCGGGATGAAATCGGTTCCATCGCCCGGATCACCCTTCCAGGTTCCGTCTGCATCGAGTTCTACCTTCATACCTTCAGTATAGTGGATAGGAGCTGACTCCTGTTTCTTATCGGTTGCAGTTTTTTCAGTAGCTTCTTCCTTTGCCTCCTCAGCTGGAGCTGCTGCTGCGTTCTGTGCATTCATCTTAGCCTGGAGCATCGCCTGCAAATCACCGCTGATGTTAGCGCTCTCTGCGTTTCCGGCAGAGAACTGCTCTTCAGGAACGGCTGCCTGCTCAGGAGCTGCTGCCTGCTCAGGTGCAGTCTGCTGGTTATCGGCTGTTGCCTCTTCCGGCTGTTCTGCCTCAGTAACAGCCTGCTGGTTAGCCGTCTCCTGTGCATCTTTCGCCATCTGCGCTTCTAGCTCGGCTTTTACCGCCTGATGCTTTCTGATGGCAGCTGCTCTGGCTTCTGCAATAGCTTCGAGTTCAGCCTTGCTTCTTCTGCCGCGGTGTTTCGGGAAGTTGGCAAGTACCTGAGCTTCGATGTCTTCGCCTGATTGGTTTAGAGTCTGCTTCTGGGCAGCTGATTGTAAACTCTGCTCTGCCGGACTGAACTGGATTTCTTCCTCAACCGCTGGGGCTGGGGCAGTTTCGCTCATAGCCTGAGGAGCAGTCTCGCCGCCGTTAGGACCCAATACCTGGTTCTTCTGCACGTCGAAATTCTCTCCTTCATTACCGTGTACGGAATAAACACGGTCTTCTTTCTTGGTTGCAATGCGGGTGCGCTTACGCTTAGGGGCTGCTTCAGGAGCTGGCTGTTCTGCCTGGGCGTCGAGAATGGCGTAGACGATAGTTCCCTTGTTATCGCTCTTCTTTACCTTGGCTCCAAGTTCCTTGGCAATGTCCTTCAACTGAACGACACTCTTTGCTTGTAATTCTTCTTTGCTATACATATATTATATATTGTATATTAATGATTTTCTTTCTGAAATGTCGCGTTTCTGAATGGAAACACGGTATTGATTGATAAATTCGTGTGCAAAGATAATTAAAAAATTTGTTTCTGCCAAATATTTTGCCTATCTTTGCACAAAAAAAATAAAAATGGCTAGTCAAATACCCTATTTAGACGTTCAAAACCTCACCAAACGCTTTGGTGCACAGGTTCTTTTTGATAATATTTCCTTCTCTATCGCTGAAGGACAGAAAGTGGGACTCGTGGCGAGAAACGGCACGGGAAAGTCTACGCTCATGTCGGTGCTGATGGATAAAGAGGGCCACGAGAGCGGAGACATCATCTACCGACGCGACTTGAAGGTGGGCTATCTGGAGCAGTCGCCGCAGTTTGATCCGGAGGAAAGTGTGCTGCAGGCGTGCTTCAATCATGAGGATGATCCGGAGAAGGTGCTGAAGGCGAAACAGATTCTCACCCAGCTGCACATTACCAACCTGGAACAGCCGATGGGACAGCTCAGCGGCGGACAGCAGAAGCGAGTGGCGCTGGCGAATGTGCTGATAACGGAACCCGACTTCCTGATGCTGGACGAGCCGACCAACCACCTGGACCTGGAGATGATAGAGTGGCTGGAAGGTTATCTGAACCGCGGCAACAAGACCATCTTTATGGTTACGCACGACCGATTCTTCCTGGACAAGGTGTGCAATACGATTCTGGAACTCGACGACCGCACCATCTACACCTACCGCGGCAATTATGCTTATTATCTGGAGAAGAGGCAGGAGAGAATGGACAATCTGAGAGCCGAAATTCAGCACTCGAAGAATCTCTACCGCAGGGAACTTGACTGGATGCGCCGTCAGCCTCAGGCGCGCGGACACAAGGCGAAATACCGCGAGGATGCTTTCTACGAGCTGGAGAAGGTGGCAAAACAGCGCATAGAAGACCGACAGGTAAGGTTGAAGGCTTCTACCGTTTATATAGGTTCGAAGATTTTTGAATGCCAGTATGTGAGCAAGGCTTTCGACGACAGGGGACAGAAAAAGGTGATTCTCGACAACTTCTACTACAACTTTGCCCGCTTCGAGAAGATGGGCATTGTGGGTAATAACGGAACGGGAAAATCGACCTTCATCAAGATGCTGCTGGGCGAGGTTCAGCCCGACAGCGGCAAGTTTGACATCGGCGAGACGGTTCGCTTCGGCTATTTCTCGCAGGAGGGACTGAAATTCCGTGAAGACCAGAAGGTGATTGACGTGATTACGGAGATTGCCGATTACATAGATCTGGGCGGCAAGCACATGACGGCTTCGCAGTTTCTGCAGTTCTTCCTCTTTACGCCCGAGGAGCAGCACAACTACGTTTACAAGCTGAGCGGCGGCGAGAAGCGCAAGCTTTACCTCTGTACGGTGCTGATGAGGAATCCGAACTTCCTGGTGCTGGACGAGCCGACCAACGACCTCGACATCCAGACGCTGCAGGTACTGGAAGAATATCTTCAGGATTTTGCGGGTTGCGTCATCGTGGTGAGCCACGACCGCTATTTCATGGACAAGGTAGTAGACCATCTGCTGGTTTTCAAGGGCGAAGGCGAAATACAGGATTTCCCAGGCAACTATACGCAGTACAGGGAATGGAGCCGGATGCAGGCGAAGGACGAGGCAGAACAGGCGAAACCGGCAAAGAGCGGAAATGCAACAGCAGAAAGCGACGGAGCAGGCACGGCCAAGCGCGACGCCAATTTTGAGAACAAGCGCAAGATGAGCTACAAGGAGAAGCGCGAATATGAGCAGCTGACCCAGGAAATAGATGCGCTGACCGAGGAACAGAAGAAGCTGGAAGAGGAACTCTGCAGCGGAAATCTATCGGTTGAGGAACTGACGGAGAAAAGCAAGCGCCTGCCTGAAATCAAGGATGAACTTGATGAGAAGGAAATGAGATGGCTGGAACTGGCTGAAATGCTCTAGACTTAGAAGTACGGGCTGAAGGCACAAAAGTTCTAACGCCTCTCGCCCTGAAAGGGCGTGTGGAGCTCACTTGCGAAACTTGAAAATAATAAAAATAATAAAGAAAATAGAAAGAATGGAAATTAAGAAATCAGAATTTACAATATCGGCTCCACGAGTGAGCATGTGTCCGAAAGATACGAAGGCTGAATATGCTTTCATCGGCAGAAGTAATGTGGGAAAATCGAGCCTCATCAATATGCTCTGCAACCACAAGGGTTTGGCTAAGACTTCAGCCACACCGGGTAAGACGTTGCTTATCAACCACTTCATCATCAACAACGAATGGTATCTGGTTGACCTTCCTGGCTATGGTTTCGCCAAGCGTTCGAAGACCGTACAGAAGCAGCTGGAACAAATGATAAGCAGTTATATTCTACAGCGCCAGCAGTTGGCTAATGTCTTTGTGCTCATTGACGTGCGCCATGACCAGCAGAAGATAGACCGCGAGTTTGTAGACTGGCTGGGCGAGAGCGGCGTTCCTTTCTGCATCGTCTTTACCAAGGCCGACAAGTTGGGTCCGGTCAAGGCTCGCATGAATGCGGAGAAATGGATGCATGCGCTGGAAGACCGCTGGGAAGCACTTCCACCTTATTTCATTACCAGTAGTGAAAAGAAGATGGGACGCGACGAGGTGCTCGACTATATTGACGAAATCAACAAATCGCTCGCCGGAGAATAATCTTTCGGGAGAGAATAAACCAACAGAGAATGAAACAGATTAATTGGGGATTTATCGGCTGCGGAGAAGTAACCGAAAAGAAAAGCGGACCGGCTTTCAACGAAGTGGAGGGTTCGCAGGTGGTGGCTGTGATGAGCCGAAGCGAGAACAAGGCACGCAGCTATGCTGAGCGCCATCATGTGCGCAAATGGTACACGGATGCATCGGAATTGATAGAAGATCCCGATGTGAATGCTGTTTACATCGCCACGCCACCTTCTTCTCACGCCACCTTCGCCATCATGGCGATGCATGCGGGCAAACCCTGCTATATAGAGAAACCGCTGGCAGCGAGTTACAACGACTGCATCCGCATCAACCGCATCAGCGAGCAGACGGGTGTTCCCTGCTTCGTAGCTTACTATCGCCGTTATCTTCCTTACTTCCAGAAGGTAAAGGAGATTATCGAGAGCGGAACCATCGGCAACGTGGTGAATGTTCAGGTGCGCTTCTCGGTTCCTCCGCGCGATCTCGACTTTCAGAGCGGCAAGGAAATGCCTTGGCGACTGCAGCCGGATATTGCGGGCGGCGGCTATTTCTACGACCTGGCTCCTCATCAGATAGATTTGCTTCAGAATCTGTTTGGTGTGATTACCCGTGCGCACGGCTATCCTGCCAACAGAGCGCATCTTTATCAGGCTGAAGATACGCTCTCGGCGTGCTTCTTCTTTGAGAGTGGAATTCCGGGCAGCGGAAGCTGGTGCTTCGTGGGACATGAGAGTGCGAAGGAAGACTGCATCGAGGTGATTGGCGAGAAAGGTTCGCTCTCTTTCTCGGTGTTCACTTACCAGCCGATAGAAGTGATTACGAGCGAAGGAAAGAACTTGATTACGGTTCCGAATCCGCCTTATGTGCAGCTGCCGCTCATCAAGAGTGTGATTCAGCATCTGCAGGGAATAGGAAAATGCGACTGCACCAGCGTTTCGGCTACGGCTGTCAACTGGGTGCTGGACCGAGTATTGTGGAAGAACTGATTATTTACAAAATCATCATCAGGATTAGAGCGTAAGTTATGAAGAGATGTTTCTGTATAGTAGGATTTATCTGTTCCCTTGCCTGCACTTCGGCAAGGGCAGGGGAGCCCGTGGATTCTACCATGCTGGGAACGCTCTTCAACAAGACGATGTTCATGTCCAATTCCCAGGACAGCCTCGTGAAAGAGCGCCATCGCAAAACCTTCTTCCATCAGGTGGGAGATGTGTTCACCCGGTTCTTCAGAGAATTCAACAGTACGGATTCGGCTTATATCGAAGACCAGCATTACAATTATACGGTGATGCTGCAGAACACCAATACCTACGAGGAATATACGCTCAGAAACAGCGAAGGACAGAGCATTTCCTTCTCGCCTGATCCTTCTTACCGCCTGGGGCCTTATCTGGGCTGGCGATGGGTGTTTCTGGGTTATACGTTCGACCTGAAGCACATTAATTTCAGGAATAACCACACTAATAAAAAGGAGTTTGACCTGAGCCTCTACAGCAGTCTGTTGGGAATAGACCTGTTCTGGCGACAGACGGGAAATGACTATCATGTTCTGCGGATGAATCTGGGTGAGCACATCGATTGTGGCCCTATCCGCAAGGCTCCTTTCGACGGCTTCAAATCGAGCATCAAGGGATTCAATCTTTATTACATCTTCAACCATCGCCGCTTCTCTTATCCTGCCGCCTATTCGCAGAGTACGGTGCAGCGGAGAAGTGCCGGTTCCATGCTTCTGGGAGTCGGTTACACGGAGCATGAACTGGAGGTGAACTGGGATAAACTGACCAATCTTGTAGATGAAAAGCTGAATAAAAATCTGACAAACGGGGGAACTCCGGAAGCCAAGATAGACAGTTCGCTGATGTTCAGTAAGGTGAAATACAGCGATGTGAACGTAACCTGCGGCTATGCTTACAACTGGGTTTTCGCCAAGAACTGGCTCTTCAACGCTTCGCTCTCGGTAGGTGTGGCTTACAACAGCTCGAAATCGGATAATGAAAGGGAACATCTGGACATTACCAACTTCAGTTTCAAGAATGTGAACCTGGATGGAATAGGCCGCTTCGGTATTGTGTGGAACAACACGCATTGGTACGCGGGCGCCAGCACCATCATCCATTCCTACAACTATAAGAAAAAACAGTTTTCTACCAACAATTCGTTTGGCTCACTCAATATTTATGTGGGTGTGAACTTCGGCAGGAAACGTCATCATTAACATATAAAAAGAGAAGAGATGAAAATATTTACGAAAATGGCAGCTGTCGTGCTGGCTTGCGTGCTGGCAGTTCCGGGAGAAGCCAGGGTGAATGTGGTTTATCAGCGGCAGGACAGCCTGCGGATTGTAGGACTGCTGCAGCAGGCAAGGGCGATGAAGAAGAAACCTGCCAGTTGGATGCTCTGGTTTGGCAAGCAGATGGCGGGCGTTCCTTATGTGGGCGGCACGCTGGACCGGACGAAGGAAGAGGTGCTCATCGTGAACACCCGTGAGCTGGACTGCACCACATACGTAGAGATGGTTACGGCGCTCACCCTATGCGCCAAGAAGAATGAGACTTCTTTCTCGGCTTTCTGCAAACATCTCCGGAATGTGCGTTATGTAGGCGGAGAGGTTTCCTATGTGAAACGCCAGCATTATTTCACGATTTGGATGGATGCAAACGAACGCGAGGGAATCGTGAAGAATATTGCGCCCAATCCTCCTTTCTCGGCCGTTCAGACCGTGAACATCAACTGGATGAGTACACATGTTTCGAGTTATAAGATGCTTAAGGCTCATCCGGAATGGAAATCGGGAATCAGGAAACTGGAACAGAGTGTGAACGGCAAGCGTTACCGTTATGTTCCGAAGGGCAAGATTGCCAACACGGCAGTTTTCCGCAACGCTATTCACGATGGTGACATTATCGCCATCATTACCAACAAGAAGGGGCTCGACACGACCCACATCGGTATTGCTTCCTGGCACAAAGACGGATTGCATCTGCTCAACGCCAGCAGCATTCACAAGAAGGTGATTGATGAACCGATGACACTTTATACTTACATGCATAAACATCCGGTGCAGATAGGAATCAGGGTTTGCAGAGTTCAGTAAAAAAAATATTAGAAAAGAAAAGATAAATGGAAGAGAAAAAGAATTTTGAAGCTATTTTCAAGGAAGATCTTTATCAATATCTGCTGGGTATTGATAAGGTAGATGCTCATTTGCCGGAAGCTCCGGATTTGGAAGAGCTGTGGCAGAAAGTAGGCGAGAGTTATCTGCCTGATGCGATTCGCGAGTTTGCCAAATATCCTACGGTTTCATTGGGTTGGATCATGTATGTAGGAATGGCGCTTGCCAAGTATTGGGATGAGGATTGGGAACTCTACAGCAAGGTAGAGAATCATTATGAATATCTTCGTGACAGAATAGATTTCGACCACATGGATGATTACATCTGCGAAAAGGTTCTGCTGCTGAATGAGGAAGCGCATAAGGCTGTTACGAATGTGGTTGCAGAATGTGCTTCGCGCTCTTACAGCAAACTGATTCATCTGAATCTGCAGCCTGGAAGCGAGGAAGCCTTCCGTGGTTTCGTTGCCGCCCTTCACCAGATGTTTCTCATGGGAATAGCCGTAGAGCTAAAAATGCTGGGTTACCACATGACTAAAATGTAAAAGAAAGTCCGTAGGCGTTCTGTTAAAATGCCTACGGACTTTCTAACTTATTACTAAAATAATTACTTCATTTTCTTGAGATATTCTCCAGCGCGGGAATCGCCGAGTTCCTGGGCTTTCTTCAGGTTCTTGATGGTCTCTTCCTTATTTCCTTTCTCCTTCTGGAGCAGACCTAAGAGAAGGTAGCCGTCAGCATATTCAGGAGCCAACTCTATGCAATGGGTGGCTGCGCTGATTCCTTCATCATAACGCTTTACACGCAAGTCGAGACTTGCCCATTCTGCAAAATATGTAGGCTCTTTAGGAGCCAGGTAACAGGTGCGGGCAATATCAAGCAGGGCTGGCTGCCACATGCGTAACTTGGTTTCGCATTGGTAACGGGTGTAGAAGAAGGCTGGCGAAACAGGACGGGCAATGGAATCGTACATATTATAATCCTGAATAGCGCGGCGGAATTCACCCTGCTCCTTCAGAAATTCTCCACGTGCCAGATAATAATTCGCAACCATTCCGGTCTTGCTTCCAACGCTTACCGCACTATCGAGCAAAACCTCAATCTCCTTGGCTGGAGCCTTGAGATTCTTCTTAGCCTGGGCAGCCTCAAAATAGAGTTCGCCGCTGAGAAGTGAAGTATTGGTCAAATCCATGAAAGTATCGTAAGCTTTCTGATACTCACCCTTTACAAAATTAATCTGCGCTTCCTGATGGCGGTAAATAGGCTGTGCCTTGATTTCGTATGCCTTCTGAGCCTCAGCTATGGCCTTATCAAGCGTCCAGTCCTTATAAACAGAATCGCCCTTGTAAATAATCTTCTGATAAATCAGGTCGGCATAGTTGGAATGAGCCTCATCCTTGGCAGCCGATTTCTTAATGCTTTCTTCCATCAGTTTGGCAGCTGCATCATATTCTGCCTTATCCGTCAGATAAGCGGATTTCTCCTTGTAACCGAAGGCTGAAGTAGGGAATTTGCTGATAAACTCATCGCTATATTTCGCATACACATCAGCTGTAGTCTGGCCTTTCTTCAGAGTCATCATCGTCATCGCTTCGTTCTCTGTATCAGGAAGAGCTGTACGGATGGTGGTTTCGCGAAGGGCTGCATCAAGACTCGAAAGACCGGTTACCTTCAACTGCTTGGCGTAGTTGGCGTCGATGGCCGTAACCTGACCATTGCTGTGCATCAGACCGATGACCTGACCGTTCTTGTTGGCAAACGGACAACCTACTGCATTTTCGGGAGCACTATTCGAGAAGATGTAATAGTTGTACGTAGTCTTGAACTTCTCCACGCTGCTGATGTCCTCCTGCTGGTAAGCCGGCTTCTTGATAGAATATGGAACCAGCCAGACCTTGTCGCCAGCAGCCGATTCCTTGGTTGCGATAGGGGCAGCAACTGTAGAGGCGTTGATGCGGAATTTAGCCACATCATAGAGCTCGTCGGCTCCCATGATGGCCTCAACAGGAATCGATTTGCCGGAAGCGTCAACAACGCTAGCCTTTACAGCTCCGACAAATGGCTTGAAAGTGCTGATAGCCGTTCCCTTGTTGTCGATAAAAACACCTTGGGTAGAGGCGATAATGTCGCCTTTCTGATTGAAAGTAGTCAAGGTGAAAACGCTCTTAGCCAGTTTCTGGACCGAACCCGGCTGGGCATAGAGGGACGATGCTCCGAGCATCAGTCCCATCATGATCATATTTATTTTTTTCATAATCTTATTTGTGTTGCTTGTGTTTATTGAGCAACTCCTTAGCATTTGCCAGGGCAGCAGGCGTAATGTCGCTTCCGCTGAGCATCTGGGCGATTTCTTCTATACGCTGCTGCTCGTTGAGTTCCTTCATGTGAGAAAGAGTTCCCTCTTCGGTTTCTTCTTTCAGAACCTTGTAATGGTGGGTTCCCATGGAAGCAATCTGCGGCAGGTGGGTGATGGAAATAACCTGGCGGTTCAGGTTGCCCATCTCTGTCATGATTTCCGCCATCTTTTCAGCAATCTTACCGCTTACTCCCGTGTCGATTTCATCAAAGATGATGGTTGGCAGTTTTACGGCGCCGCTGATCATGGCCTTCAGAGAAAGCATGACGCGGGCGATTTCTCCACCGGAAGCAACCTGACTCACCGGCTGGAGAAGCGTGCTCTTGTTGGCGCTGAACAGGAAATTTACCTTGTCAACACCATCAGAACTGAGCGGCTTGGCGGAGAATGAAATTTCGAAGCGGACGTTTGGAATTCCCAGAGGAATGAGACGTTTCTTCATTTCTTCTTCTATCTTTCTTGCCGATTTCGTTCGGATGGCAGTCAGATCACCAGCCAGCTTTTCAGCCTTGGCAAGCAGAAGGTCAACTTGCTTTTCCTGTTCTTCTATGTCTTCATCTCCATTATCGATGTGCTGCAACTGTTCGTTGATTCGCTCGCGAGTGGCGATGAGTTCTTCTACATTTTCCACATGGAATTTCTGCTGGAGCGAGTAGAGCTGGTCGAGACGGGAATTGATGGTTTCAAGCCGGTTCGGGTCGAACTCTATATTGTCAACGCTTCCGCTTATTTCCTGGGCAATATCCTTGAGTTCTATATAGCTGCTCTGCATTCGCTCAGCCAACTCTTTCACATCCGGATAAACCTCCTTGATGTTGTCAATCTGCTGGGCAGCATTCTTCAGTTTGTCGAGAATACTGCCGTCTTCGCCCGAGAGTGCATTATCTGCCTCATAGAGAGCAGTCTTGATGTCTTCAGAATGGCTCAGGGTTTCTGCTTCCTGTTCCAGTTGCTCAAGTTCGCCTTCCTGCAGGTTAGCATCATCCAGTTCCTTAAACTGGAAGCGCATGAATTCCTCGTTCTCCCTGTTCTTTGCGATTTCCGCTTTCAGGTCTTCCAGCTGCTGCTTAGCCTTTTTATAGTTCTTGTATTCGGCAAGATAAGCCTTCTTCTGCTTTTCATCGTGGGCAATAATGTCGACCACGCTGAGCTGGAAGTCTTCCTTCTGCAGCAGGAGGTTCTGATGCTGCGAATGAATATCGACGAGCTGTTCACCCAGTTCTCTCATCTTGCTCAGGGGGACGGGCGTGTCGTTGATGAAGGCACGGCTTTTTCCTGCAGCTGTCAGTTCGCGGCGGATGATGGTGTCTTCTGCATCATAATCAATATCGTTAGCATCGAAGAAATCCTGCATTCCGTATTTTGACAGGTCGAAGTGGGCTTCAATCACGCATCGGTCTCTTCCTGCCTTGATGGCCTTGCTGTCAGCACGGTTGCCCAGAAGCAGTCCGATGGCTCCGAGAATGATGCTCTTTCCGGCACCCGTCTCGCCCGTGATGACTGAGAATCCTGGATAAAGAGGAATGTCCAACTCGTCAATCAACGTGAAATTCTTGATGTATAATTGCTTGAGCATAATTTCTTATCTTATTGTTTTAAAGGAACTTAACCTACCTAGGAAGAATCTTTGCTTTATCATCCGAGAAGTTGCCTCGAATCATTCTGCATGTAGCCTTATTCCTTGATTTTGTCCCAATATGAGTTTTGAGAAGGATTGATGGAGAAGAGCAGCTCATAAATGCTTTCTTTCTCTTTCTGAGTGCCATGTTTCTGATAGATGTTAGCAAGCTCGTCCTTCTTATAGTCGGTCCAGATTTGTGGCAGCAGACTGAGCGGTCTGTCCGTACGTGCCTTCTTCAGATCCTGGAGCAGGGTGTTGGTGATTTCAGTTCTGCCTCGTTCCACATTGTTCGCCATTTCATCGAGCCCTTTTCTGTAATAGTTGTATTGCAGCATTCTGAAAGGTTCCATGGCTCCGTCGAGATAATCGGAAATGATGGCGAACCTGTTTCTGTTGTCACTAAACGCTTTCCAGCCCGGAAAATCAAGATTCTGGGCGTTGTTGGTGAGGTTCATGCAACGTTGCAGAATGTCTTCACCACCTTTAGGCGCAAAACTGTCAAGATCTAAACCGATGATGAGGTAAGCATAGTAGGCGAGCAGAGCCGTTAGCTGGTTGTCAATCCGCTCTTCGGTAAACTCCAGCTGGTCGAACTCGGCAAACTTGAACGTGAAGTTTTCATCCACATTATTATATAAGGTGGACGTATAGGCTGAATTGTAGACGGGACGGTTGGCCTGGATGAGCGCTTTGCAGGTAAAGATATTCTGGTCTTTATCATACTTGCTTACCGTGATATTGAAGTTGCACACGATGCGCTCGTTCTTCCTGAATTGAAGATTCGTCCATTGCCTGTCGTTCACAAACTGCTCAAGAGTTTGCTGCAGATTATCGAATACCCGGTTTTCCGTGCCCTGAATCTGGGCATGGTTGATGGTAATCTTAGCCTGCAACTCCTGAGCGGTTGATGTGATGGGACTACAAGAGATGAGCCAGCTCGTTGATAATGTCACGAGCCACTTCAGTTTTCGGTTTCTTCTCATATTCTTTCTTACCCTCTTCAGAAATAATCGTTATCTGGTTGTCATCCGTACGGAATGTGGTTCCCGGATTGCGAGTAGAGTTAAGCACGATGAAATCGGCATTTTTCTTTTTGCGCTTTTTCTGTGCATTAGCCTCTTCATCGTTGGTTTCCAGGGCGAAAGCCACAATTCGCTGATGTTTTTGTTTCATCTTGCCAAGGGCTGCAGCAATATCGTGAGTAGGGACGAGGCGGAGTTCCAAATCATCTTTCTCGCGCTTGATTTTTCTGTCAGCAATCTCGCTTGGCTTGAAATCAGCAACAGCAGCACAGAGAATGGCTGCATCGGTAGAGGCAAAAGCTTTAGTGGCTGCCTGATACATTTCCTCGCAACTTTCTACATCGATGCGATGAATGGCTTCGGAACAGCTGAGCGAAACCGGACCTGCAACCAGCGTAACCTCAGCACCACGACGGCAGCACTCTTCAGCAAGGGCAAAGCCCATTTTGCCGGAAGAATAATTGCCGATGAAACGTACCGGGTCAATCTTTTCGTAAGTTGGTCCGGCTGTAATCATGATTTTCTTGCCTTTCAAATCGAGCTTATCGCTTTCTTTTTCCTTGCAGTTTTCTGATGCAGCTTCAGAGGTCTCTGCATTCTGCTGAGCCTGTTCATCGAAGAATCTGTCAAGGCATTCTACGATAATATCAGGTTCTTCCATGCGTCCCTTTCCTTCCAGTCCGCTTGCCAGGAATCCCACTTCGGGTTCTATGATGTGATTTCCATAGCCCAGAAGTGTTTTCATGTTGGCTTGGGTAGAAGGATGCTTATACATGTCGAGGTCCATGGCTGGAGCGATGAAAACAGGCGCTTTCATCGACAGATAGGTTGTGATGAGCATGTTGTCAGCAATTCCGTGAGCCATCTTTCCCATGGTAGAGGCTGTGCAAGGAGCGATGAGCATGGCGTCGGCCCACAGACCTAAGTCTACGTGCGAATTCCAGGTTCCATCGCGCTGCGAGAAGAATTCGCTTACCACAGGCTTATGCGTAAGAGCCGAAAGGGTGATGGGAGTGATGAACTCCTTTCCTGCAGGCGTAATGACCACCTGCACTTCGGCTCCGCGCTTGATGAGGCCTCGTATGATGAGGCAAGACTTGTAGGCTGCAATAGAGCCCGTAATGCCCAATACGATTTTCTTTCCTTTTAACATGAATTTTTCTAACTGTTAAGAAATAAATCCGAGTTTCGCAAGTCCGTTATTCTGCGGCTTGAGAAAGTCCGGTAACAATTATTTACCCATTCTCTTGTTGAATTCACGAAGGCGGATGCGGGTAAGTACCTGCTTGGTATTGTTGGTGAAATCGCTTCCCAAGACCCATGTAAAATATCCCGGGTCTTTGGTCAGAATCTCAGCCACATCCCATCCTTTGTATTTGCCGAAGTTGAATACTTCGTGCTTCAAAGGATTTCCGTTCTCATCGTTTACAACGTTGCCCTGGGCGTCTTTTACCTCTTCCCAAACGATGCGTCCGGCGAAATCTACATTATCCTTCTGCTTAGAGAATTCGGCAAGTTCATCCATGTTGTTGTTGAGCACGCGCTCAGGTTCATCCTGCACGCCTGGAGCATACTTGTCGAGCTCGCCCATGAGCACGCGGTAAGTAGCCTCTGTATCCTGATCTGCACGATGAGCTTCGAAATCTTCCTCCATCTTTTTGCCGCAATAGAACTTGTAGGCAGCAGCCAGGTTACGGCGTTCCATCTTCATGAAGATGGTCTGCGCATCGATGAGACGGCACTTGTTGAAATCGAAGTCGATTCCAGCACGCAGGAATTCTTCTGCGAGCATCGGTACATCGAAGTGGTTGGAATTGTAGCCTGCGAAATCGCAACCTGTAAATTCCTTCTCTAATGTGGCAGCCAGCTGCTTGAAGGTTGGCGCATCTTTTACATCTTCGTTGCTGATGCCTGTAAGGGCAACTACTTCGGCAGGAATCTCCTTGCAAGGATTTACGTAGAGGTTCTTGCGGTCTTCAGTTCCATCAGGCATTACCTTGATGTAAGAAATCTGTATAATACGATCCTTGATCATGTCAAGACCCGTTGTCTCCAGGTCGAACACGATCAGAGGCTTTGTCAAATTGAGTTTCATTTTTGTAGAAATACTTTTCTTTTTGTTGTTTCAGAGAAAGCCCGTGCTCCTTTAGTCGTTAAGGAGCATAGGCATGATGAGCATCAGAATATCTTCGTTCTCAGGCTGTTCTGCTGGTACGATGATTCCGGCACGGCTTGGGTCTGCCAGCTGGATGATGATGTTGTCGCTGGTGAGATTGCTCAGGATTTCCATCAGACTGCTTCCCTTGAAGCCGATGCTGATAGGAGAGCCGGTGTATTCGCAAGACAACTGTTCCTTTGCAGATGTTGAGAAGTCAATATCCTCAGAAGAAACCTCGAAACGGCCTGACTCGATGTGGAAACGGATGAGCTGGCTGCTCTCGCTTGCAAATGGCAATACGCGGCGCAAAGCACTCTGCAAGCCTCTGCGGTCTACTGTAACCTCGTTAGGGTTGTTTGGAATGACAGAGTTGTAGTTAGGGTAGCGGCCATCAATCAGTCTGCATCTCATAACGCCGTCAGTAAACTGGATTTCTGCGCTTCGGTCATCAAACTTGATGATAGCGTCGTCGCCGTCCTTGCTCAGAATGTTCTTCAGCAGAGAAGCTGGCTTCTTAGGCAAGTTGAATGCTGAAGGAGATTCGCTCTTGATAGTGAAGTTCTTGCTGCGAACCAGCTTGTGACCATCGCTTGCTACGATAGCGAGAGCATCTGCTGTCAGGTCGAAGTAAATACCGTTCATGACAGGGCGCAACTCATCGTTGGCTGTAGCGAAGAGTGAGCGTGAAATGTTGTTGATCAGCATTTCTGTAGGCAAAGAAACGGTGGTGCAAGCATCGTTCATGCTCTGTGTGCGAGGATATTCCTCTGCGCTCTGACCTGTGAAGTTGTAAAGACCGTTCTGGTAAACAATCTTGATGGCAACGGCTTCTCCGGCAGCATCCACATCGAAGTGAAGAGGCTGCTCAGGCAGTTCCTTCAACGCATCGAGGATAACGCGGTTAGGCACACAAAACTCACCTTCTCCATCGTGGTCGGTAAGAGCGAGTGTACTCTTGATGACATTATCACTATCGCTAGCCGTGATGCTCATTTCACCGTTAGCAACTTGGAAAAGGAAACAATCGAGGATTGGCAACGAATTCTTGCTTCCAATCACTTTTGCGAGCATGTTGAGCTTGCTGCTCAATGCAGAACTTGATACTGTAAATCTCATGAGTATTTTATTTAAATTTTATTTTGTTTTCTGTTTCACATTAATTTAATTAGGCAATATCACCTAATTGAGCACAAAAATACAAAAAATATCGCTGATAAGCAAAAATAATTGGAGAAAAGTTCTAGTTTTTGAACTATTTTTAGTAATTTCGCAGTCAGAAAGAAAAAAACACCCTTTAAACAAAGGAAAAACTTTAAATATTATCATATGGAATTACAAGGAAAGGTTATTGCCGTTTTGCCTGAAAGAAGCGGCGTCTCTGCAAGAGGAGAGTGGAAAGCTCAGTCGTTCGTAATTGAAACCCACGAGCAGTATCCAAAGAAATTGTGCTTTGATGTTTTCGGAGCAGACCGTCTGGCTCAGTTCAACATTCAGAGTGGTGAGGTTATTAACGTTAGCTTTGATATTGATGCTCACGAGTATCAGGGCCGTTGGTTCAACAGCATCCGTGCCTGGAACATCCAGCGTGTTGACCCTAACGCCGTTGCTGGTGCTATGGGCGGAATGCAGCCAGGTGCGTTTCCTCCAGTAGGTGCTCCTGTAGCTCCTGCTCAGCCTGCAGCTCCTGCTAATGGCGCAACTGCAGCATTCCCTCCAGTTCAGCCTGCAGCTCCTGCAGCAGAGGGTGGTAGCGCAGATGATCTTCCTTTCTAAAAACAGAAAAGTAAGATAAAAATAAGAGCACTTCGCCTGAGACTTTCTTCTGTCTCGGATGAAGTGCTCTTTTTTTATTCGTAATCTTATATTTCTCTTTATCAACTGTTTTCTATTCTCTGCGTCTCTTCTCAAAGAATTGTTTCGAAGCGGCGAAGAAGAGGAGAACGGAAGCTGCATTTTCTATAGCAACCATCCAGAATGTTCCGTTGTAACCGAAATGTTCTGCCACGACTCCGCCTAGCAGACAGCCGATTCCGAAGCCCAAATCCCAACCTGTAAGAATGCTGCTGTTTGCCGTTCCACGCTGGTTGTGACGAGCCACATTAATAAACATGTTGAGGAAGGCTGGGTAAAGATGACCGTTGCCCAGGCCGATAAGACAAGCCGAAAGATAATAGGCTACCGGGTGCTTGACGGCAACAAAGATGATGAAACCAACAAGCGAAAGCAGCATTCCTTCGGCCGCATTCTGGGTAAGTTTTCCCTGGCTCAAGGCTTTTCTTCCCTGCAATCTTGACAGGAACAGGCCCATGGAAAGAAGGGCAAAATAAGTGCCCGTTCCACCCGTAATTCCGAGTTCCTCCTTGCTGTAGATTGCGAGATAATTGCTCAGAACGCCCCAGCAGAAACCGAACATGGCGATGTTGATGGCAAGGAGCCAGGCACGCGTCAGGAAGAAGCGGTCGAGAGAAAGCTTCTCCTTGTTCTTAACGATTTCCTTTTCGGGGAGGCGGATGGTTCCTGCAATCACAACTGAGGCTATCGCCACGATGAAAGCTATCCAGAAGAGAATCATGTAACTGTCTACCGCATTATGGAGATAGATTCCGATGGATGGAGCAATTGCCATGGCAAAATTGTTGCTCAGTCCGTAGAGTCCGATTCCTTCATTTCTCCTACTTGCCGGAAGAACGTCGATGGCGCAGGTGCTGTTGGCAACCGTTACGGCTCCGAACGGACCTCCGTGCAGGGTTCTGCAGATGGCAAACATCAGGATGGTGCTGGCTGCAATATAGCCGGCAAAGAAGATGGAGAAGGCTGAGAGACAGACCATCAGAACCTTCTTGCGCGAAAAGCTGTCAACCACATATCCGCTGAACGGACGAATGATGAGGGCGGCAACCGTATAGCCGCTCAGCACAATTCCAATCACATCTTTCGTGGCTCCAAAATTTTCGCTCAGATAGAGAGGGAGCAAAGGTGTGAGCAGATAGAAGGCGAAATACAACAGAAAGTTGGTAGTCATCACCTTGATGTAGTTTGCATTCCAAAGTTTCTCTTTCATCATTTTTTAGAGTTTATCCTCACTTTTAGAGTTTGTCCTCATTATTAGAGTTTGTCCGCCAGCCAGGCGTCGATGAGTTTTCGGGCGATGGAAAGTTTCTCTGGGAGAATAGGGAGATTCTCTTTCGTGAACCATTTACCACGAGAGAGTTCTTCTTTCTGTAGATGAATTTCTCCATCTACATATTCTGCCGAAAAGCCAATCATCAGACCGCTCGGATAAGGCCAAGGCTGGGAACCGAAATATTTCAAGTTCTTGATAGTCAGACCGGTTTCTTCCATTACTTCACGATGAACCGCCTCTTCCAGATTCTCGCCAGTCTCTACGAAACCAGCCACGAGACTGTCGAAATTTCCCTTGAAATTGCGAGCGTGTACCAGCAAGACCTGATCATCTTTCTTAATCAGAACGATGATGGCTGTGGCAAGCGAAGGCCAGACCTGTTTGCCGCATTCTGTACATTTCTTACTGATGTCGGTTGCCATTTTCATCGGAGCTCCGCAAACGCCGCAGAATTGGGTATTCATGTCCCAATAGTTGAGTTCCTGACACTTTCCTGCTTTCTGGTAAAGGGCAGGAGAGAGTTTGTAGAAACTAGGGCGCAAGCCGCACATTTCGTACTTCGGATTGCCGGTAACGGGCTCAGGAATGGTGAAGGTCTTCACCTCTGTTCCGTCTTCCATCGGGGTAATATTGAGAATGTGAGTCCAAGGCTTTGTTGGGATTGGACTCTCTTCTGAACAAGGAATCGTATAGGTTCCGTCTTCTTTCTTTTCGAGCAAGAGATCAGTCTTGCAAAATATAAACCAATACTTCATTCTTTATTTTGAACTTATTTGCTTTTTTACTTTGAACTTTATAATATGCTTTTCCAGAAGCGTTTCGAGGAGCTATTCCTTCTTACCGAACAGCAATTCGAAATCGCGCTGGGCAGCTGGCTTGGTCCATGCTTCCGGCACAAACTTCCAGTTGTTGTTTGGTTTTGCATCAACCGTTCCCATCTTTTCGATTTCTTCCATCAGATAGTAACGCTGGTCGCGCTTGCTGCGATAGATGATTCGGCTTTCAAGACTGTCTTTCGGGATTCCGGCACCCTTGGTAAGGAGTTCGCCGCCGCCATTTCCACGATAGCTGTTAACGGCTACCTTGTACCATTTCTTCTCATCGAAAGGTTCGCCGTTGCTCATGCGCAGAATCTTCACCTTCTCGCCGTCTGGCTTGGTTACGTCAACTTCGTAATCGATTCCCGCAGCACTATCAAAGTTGAACGAGAGATTCTTGAAGCCGAGGCGTTGCTGGTCGCCAACGGTCTTTTCATCGAGCAGCAGAAGATGGTCGTCCGGACTCTTCATGGTGTTCACCCAGAGGTCGTAACTCATTTCCAGATGCTTTCTGATTTCTTCGCCCGTCATGCGCATTACGTAGAGCTGATTCTCGTATTTATAGAGATTGAACATGTCGCTCACACAGATTGGGCCGGCTTTCAGAATCGCGTTGAACTGAAGGGGAGCGTTGAACGAAATGTCGGCTTTTGTAATCTGCAACTGGAGGTTGAGGATGAAATCGTTGAAGGCAGAACTGCCGAAGAACTGGTCGCGGCTGTAGATGGTAGTCTTGAAGTTGCCAATCTGCTTGCCCACATATTTCTTTACTTCCGCAATCTGAGGTTCGAAAGTCTTCATGAAATCCTCGTCGATAGGACAATCTGTCACATCCACAATCTTGCCTGTCACCTTTTTGTCAGTTACCACCAGCTGCTTCTTTCCGTTCACCTTTTTCTTGTTGAGGGTGAGGGTTATTTCTGCATCTGCCACGCTAATGGCGTTGTTGGCAGGATCCAGGCAAACCACCTGCTTTCCATCAGTATTGGTTACGATTTCGTTGTCGCGCGTATGGTCGTGGCCGAAGAGAATGAGGTCGAAGCCTGGCACTTCTTTTGCCACCTTGATAGAGGCGTCTTCATCATATTCGGCAGTCTGAATGCCTCCGTCTTTTCCGCTGTGGAAGAGGCCGATGATAACATCCGGTTTTTCATTCTCCTGGAGATACTTCACCCATTTGCGGGCGTTTGTTACCATATTTTCAAATTTCAGTCCGCTCCAGAGATTCTCCGTGAGCCAGTTTGGAATAGCAGGAGTAAGCATTCCCAAGACAGCCACCTTCACGCCCTCGCGGTTCAGGATGAGATAAGGTTTAACGTATGGCTCGCCTGTAGAAGTGCTGATAATGTTGGAACCCAAGACTGGGCAATTGAGTTCTTTTATCCATTTGTCGTAAACTGGATGACCCGTTTCAACATCATGATTGCCAAACACTTGCGCATCATACTTCATGTAGTTGACCACATCGGCAGCCACGTTTCTAGCCTCTGTGTTTACATAATTATAATAATAGCAGGTAGGCTGTCCCTGTAGAATATCGCCATTCTCCAAGAGGATGAGGTTATCCTTGTAGTCTTTTCGCAAATTATTGACGTAGGAAGAAACGCGCGCCAAGGTTCCTGCTTTTGGCTTACGGTTGATGAAATCGTAAGGGAAGAAAGAGCCGTGCACATCGCTTGTCTCTATCACTCTCAGTTTTACGGTACGTTGTTGTGCCATCGCTTGTGAATTGAAAGTTAGCGCCAGAAGAAGCGCAGCAAATAATTGTTTCATATTAATTAATGTATTACTTTTGAGTAATGAAAGCCCATCAGTTGAGCTCTGTTTCTTATTTTCTCTGCAAAAGTACAAAAAAGAACTTAAATAGGCATACTTTTTGTTGGATATTTTTTAAAAACTAAAAAATAGGAGGTTTTATAATATGGCATTTGTTGATTATTACAAGATTCTCGGCGTAGACAAGAACATTCCGCAGAAGGATGTGAGAGCTGCGTATCGTAAACGTGCAAAACAGTTTCACCCAGATTTGCACCCTAACGACCCGAAGGCGAAGGCTAAGTTCCAGGCGCTGAACGAGGCGTATGAGGTGATTTCTGACCCAGATAAGCGTGCTAAATACGACCAGTATGGCGAACAATGGAAGAATGCTGATGCATTCGGCGGTTTCGGCGGAGCTGGTGGTGCAGGCGGTTCCGGAAGCTATGGTGGAGCAGGTGGAAATCCATTCGAGGGTTTCGACTTCAGCCAGTTTGGCGGAGGCGGAGGTTTCTCCAGCTTCTTCGAAAATCTCTTCGGAGGTCGTGGCAGAAGCCAGCAGTCGGCTGGAGGATTCGGTTCAGGCAATTTTGGCGGCTTTAATGGTTCTGCCGGTTATGGTAGCGGCTTTAATGGGGCTGGCTACGGAGCTGGTGCTGATTTCGGTACTGGTGGTTGTGGCGGCGGTTGCGGCCAGAATGGTCGTGCCAATAACGGCGAAATGAACATGAATGTGAATATCGACCTTTATACGGCTCTGCTGGGCGGCGAAGGAATCATTAAATTGAGTAATGGTTCTAAAATCAAACTGAAGATTAAGCCGGAAACGCAGAATGGCACGAAGGTTCGTGTTCGCGGAAAAGGATACGACCGAGGTGACGGAACCTTTGGCGACCTGATGATTACTTACAACGTGAAGTTGCCAACCGGTTTGAACGATAAGCAGAAAGATTTGCTCCGTCAGATGAAGGATGCAAAGTAATTTCTAAAAGAAGGGAACGGGTTCTCGGACATGAGAACCTTCCCGAAACATGAAGGTAAAAAGAAACGCCCTGCAAGAAGGGAACATTCAGAAATGAAGTTCCTGATCTTGCAGGGCGTTTTTTCTATTTATTTTTAAACGATTCTCTGAAATAAAAATCGCTTCGTCTCAGATGAGTCTCTATTTATTATTCTGCAGCATTAATCTTCGACATGTTGAACGCAGAAACCTTGCCGTCTGGCGAAACGGTTGCGTTGATTTTGAAATGGTTGGTTTTCTTAGTACCGTCGGTAAGCTGAACTTCCTCACGTGCTGAGAACTGAACCTGATATTCATAATCTTCGTCACCCACCTCGCGCTTCTTGATCTTATAATCGTTGGTGAGGAACCAGTTCAGGTTGGTCACATCTTCCTTATAAAGCTTATTCATAAAGGTAACAACATCTGCCTTGGTAGCAGAATTCTTACCCAGAAGCGAAGAGAGAATGTCCTCGCATGAAGCCTGCAAACCATCAGCATCGCGGGTATTGATGCTTTGGAAGAAATGGCGGAACAGACTGCTTACCATATCTTTCTCTTCAGGCTGCAAATCTCTGCTCTTGGCCTTCTTCATCGCATTCTCAGCCTCTTCGATATGCGAACCGTCAGCATGAGCGGCAAGATAAGCCTGGTAAGCTTCTACATTATCAGCATTCTTGGCCACATTCCAGTCGATGGAATCTATCTTGTTCAAAACCTCCTGCTTGTGTGGACTGTTTGGGTATTTGTCGAGATAAGCCTGCAGGGCCTCTTTCGAACCGCTTACTACGGCGTTGGTCCAGTCCTGATCGGTCTGTTTCAGAAGTTCGAGGTGAGCCATGATAGAATCACGATGCGCCTCGTCAGCATCTTTGTAAGTATCTAGGTAACTCTGCAGAACCATCGGGTCGCTACTCTGCATCGCATACTCGTAAGCTTCCAGTTCCTTATTCTTATTGGCACTATCATAGAAATAGTAGAAAATGCCACAAACGAGGAAGGCGAAAATCAGAGAGATGATGATGACACCACGGTTGCTTTTTTTCTTTTCCTGGGTTCCCTCGCCGTTTCCGCCGTTCTGAGAATTAGATTGCTGTGGGCGAACCGGAGGAACGGGTGGAGTAGGAGGTGTTGCTGTTCTGACAGGTGTCTGAGGACGAGCCTGCTGCCTGAGAGCCTCCTGACGGCGGATTTCTTCTTGTCTGATTGCATTCTGTCTGGCTGCGTTTTCAGCTTCTTGCTGCTGAGTCATAGAAGCCTGGCTGGCAGGAGTCTGCTGGCTCATTCCTGTCGGAGGCGTCATTCTTGTGAGTGAAGGATTCAGCTCATGGCAGTTAGGACACATTTCCAGGTTGCTGAAATAAATCTCGCCACAATTTGGGCATTTGGTAATTTTGCCTGCTATTTCTACTCCGCAACTAGGGCAGGTAGGTGCTTTATCGCTAATTTGGCGTCCGCATTCCGGACATTTTATAATTGCCATAATTCTATTTTGTGTTTATTAATTTACTTATATAATTCATGCTTCTCTACTTCCAGACCTTATCCACTCTTTACCTTGAAGCTAATCATAAAGTTCCAAGTTCAGGGTTCCAAGTACTATCGATGTCTGAATCTGATTTCTCTGAGCTTGTGGCGTCCCATGAAACGGCTTTTGTCAACATAGCCGTTTATTCCGTTGAGTTTGCCCTTACCCGTATATTGCCACATTTCGAAATCTCTACCATCGCGCAATACAGGGATGCGCTTTGTATACTGGGCAATCATCAGCTTGTAGCTGTCTAGCTTGCCCAGAAGATAGTTGTCATAGAAATTGGCTCCCGTATAGATGAGGGGTTTCTGCTTAAATGCTTTCTCTACGAGATGCAGAAACTTAAAGAGCGAATCGCAGAATTCTTCTGTATTCATGCCGCTTTTCGTCTCCACATCAATCATAGGCAAGAGGTCCTGATCTCCCGGACGGCATTGGGCCTTGAAATTTTCCAGCTGCGTCTGCTGTGGGATGCGGGGTCTGTAGAAATGATAAGAACCTACTTTCATTCCGTAGCGATGAGCCAGGTCGATATTCTTCTTGTATTTGCTGTCGATGTTGGTTCCGCCCTCGGTAGCTTTCAGATAAACGTAAGCCATCTTAGAGTTGTCGCCCACGGTTTCCCAGAACACGTTGCCCTGATAATGACTCAAGTCGATGCCGTGAACGTGCCGACAAGTGTCTTCGCATTGCACCTGGGCATGGGCTCCCAAGGCAATAATGGATGCTATAATAGAGATAAATAATTTTTTCATAGATGCAAAGATACGAAAATCAGATGAAAATCGTACTACTAAGAGATTAATTTTATAGATATTTTACTCTTCGTCCTGATGAATCCCAGGTTAACCCCTTCAATCCTTACTGAAATTTACTCTTCAATCTCAGATAATGAACGGAAGAAATTGTTCATGAAATTGCTCATGGTTTCTATCGGAGCGTATTGCAGATAGCGCATGCTGCGGCGCAGATTCTTGCGCATGGTTCCCCCCGTGGTGCGTACAAAGCCGCTGCTGGTCTGCTCAAACTGAATGGCCTGCTGGTCCATGATATTATAGTAGAGCGAACGGAGCGTCAGCTTGTAGGCGCCTCTTTCTATGTGATGAACGAACGGGATTTCGTCCTGTTCAAAATCGAAGAAGGTGATGAGCACGCTTCCTTCCAGCTGGGCGATGCGCTGGATGCGGAGCTTGGCAAGCCACTTCTCCAGTTTCACGAAATCTACCTTGTCGCCTCGGGTTCTCAGGTAGTCTCCCAACTGGATGATTCCTCTGAGATTGATTCCGTTAGCCAACATTCCATTTACGTTTGCCACGATGATGCGCAGCAGATAAATGGTCTCGATAGAGGTATCGATGGCGTGGCGTTCATCTTCCTGAATCTTGCTGAGCCGTCGGTTCAGAAAACCGTTGTTCATCTTCACCTCTCCGGCAGGAACATCATTCACGTTCTTGAGCATCTGAGCTATCTTTTTCTTCTTAAAGGTAGTCATCGGTTCCATTTCTTCCTTGATGCCGAAGTTGTCGGCACGGAGCTTAGTAAAAAGGTTGCGCTGAAGAAAATTCATATGCCTTGTTCTTATTAATAGTCAATAATAAAGTTTTGTTCTTCCTGTCAAGAAATCTCTAACGCAGAAGGAGACCCTCCTCTGATTTTTAGAAGTCTTCCTAACTGTATCTCTTAGGATAGCGCAAGAGGATGGCTAGCAGGGCTGCCACACCTATCGCCAGCGGATAGTAGAGATAAGGAAGAATGTCCATCGGACTGAGATTGGCCAGACCGGCTGCCAGGAGCATCTGCACGCCATAAGGAATCAATCCCTGAACCATGCACGAGAAGGTGTCGAGAATGCTGGCTGCCTTGCGGTTGTCTACGCCAAACCGGTCGCCTATCTTTTTCGAAATATTTCCTACTGTCAGAATCGCTACCGTATTATTTGCCGTACAGATGTTTACCATCGAAACGAGGGCGGCGATAGAAAGTTCGGCTCCACGCTTGCTGTTTACGTGGGCTGTAATCTTGTTGATGATGAAATCGATTCCGCCGTTTTCGCGGATGATTTCGAGCATACCACCTGCCATCATGGCGATGATAATGAGTTCGCCCATGCCGATAATGCCGTTGCCCATGGCTGAGAACCAGCCAAAGAGGTCGTAGCTTCCGGAGGCGCCCATAAGATGACTGCCTATGCCGATGGCGCCGCAGAGTAGGGTGCCCAGGGTGAGAACTGCCATTACATTCATGCCGGCAATAGCGGTAACGAGGACGGTGAGGTAAGGCAATACTTTCATGTATTCTACCTCGTTGATGTGGGTTGGGGCCTGAAGACCGACTCCCATGACAGAATAGGCGATGAGTACGAGTACGGCGGCCGGAACCACAATCATGGAGTTGACCTTGAACTTATCGCTCATCTTGCAGTTCTGCGTCTGCGTAGCAACAACTGTCGTATCGGAGATGAACGAGAGGTTGTCGCCGAAATAAGCGCCACCTACGATGATGGCGGTCATCATGCCTACGTTAGCATCCATCGAGTGGGCCAGTCCGGCGGCTATAGGAACCAGAGCCACTACGGTTCCCACACTTGTTCCGATAGATACGGAGATAAAGCAGGCAGCCAGGAAGAGTCCTGGCAGAATCATGCTGGCTGGCAGGATGCTGAGCGCCAGGTTGACGGTTGCATCAACGGCTCCCATCGCCTTGGCTGATGCGGCAAACGAGCCAGCCAGCACGTAAATCCAGAGCATGAGCATCAGGTTGTTGGCGCCGGCACCCTTGCTGTATGTGTCCACTCGTTTCCTGACAGGCATTCCGCCGGAAATAGCCACGGCATAAATGCTCGAAATCATGAACGCTACTGTGAGCGAGAGGCTGGTGTCCTGATGGCTGCTGTCTACCGAATATACGGTAAAAGCCACGATGAGGACAATCAGCAAAAATAATGGCGACAACGCCAGCAAACCTTTTTTGTTACTCATACTTCTTTTTCCTTCTTAATTAAAGAGTTACTCCATTCTTGAAGATGGAGATTTCACGATAGCCATTATACTCGTTGCGAGCCTCCTCGCCACTTGCTACGGCTATAATCTTATCAATAAACTTGCTTACCAAGTCTTTCATTTCTACACCTTCTACCAGAGCGCCGGCGTTGAAGTCAATCCAGTTTGGCTTGTTCTTTGCCAGATTGCTGTTGGTAGAAATCTTCATCGTTGGCACGAAGGTTCCGAATGGGGTTCCGCGACCTGTGGTGAAGAGAACGAGCTGGCAACCTGCTGAAGCCAGAGCTGTGGCTGCTACAAGGTCGTTACCCGGAGCTGAAAGCAGGTTCAAACCGGTTGTCTCCAGACGGTCGCCATACTGGAGCACGCCGCTTACCGGAGCACGGCCGCACTTCTGGGTGCAACCCAAAGCCTTATCTTCGAGGGTAGAAATACCACCTGCCTTGTTACCTGGAGAAGGGTTCTCGCCAACCGGTTCACCATGGCTCAGGAAGTACTCCTTGAAGTCGTTAATCAGGTGAACGGTCTTGTCGAAGAGTTCCTTATTTTCGCAACGGTTCATCAGAATGGTTTCTGCGCCAAACATTTCCGGTACCTCTGTCAGGATGCTTGTTCCGCCCTGAGCTACGAGCCAGTCGCTAAATTCACCTACCAATGGGTTGGCTGTAATTCCGCTGAAGCCGTCAGAACCGCCACACTTCAAACCTACGCGCAGCTTGCTTACCGGAACTTCCTCGCGCTTGTCTTCCTTAGCCAGGGCATAGAGGTTGCGCAGAATTTTCATGCCTTCCTCGAGCTCATCGCCTTCAACCTTCTGTGTTACAAGAAGTTTGATGCGGTCGTGATCATAGTCGCCGAGCATCTTCATGAAATCATCTGGCTGGTTGTTCTCGCAGCCGAGAGAGAGAACGAGCACGGCACCTGCGTTTGGATGCAGACAGATATCGCGAAGCACCTTGCGGGTATTCTCATGGTCGCCCGAGAGCTGTGAGCAACCGAAGTTGTGGTGCCATGCGTGGATGGCGTCGATGCCTTCGCAGCCTGTTTCTTTCTTGAGGAGTTCTACCAGTTTCTCAGCCACGCCGTTAACGCAGCCCACGGTAGGAACTACCCATACTTCGTTTCTTACGCCTACTTCGCCATTCTTGCGAACGTAGCCCTTGAAGGTGCGGTTTTCCTTAGCGATGTTCAGCTGCTCGTTAACCGGGTTGTAGGTATATTCGAGCGTACCGGCAAGATTGGTCTTGAGGTTGTTCTCGTTTACCCATTCGCCCGCCTTGAGACCGGTCTTTGCATGACCGATAGGGTAGCCATACTTCAGGATATCTGTACCCTCGGCAGCATCGTTGATGAGCACCTTGTGTCCTGCAGGAGTATCCTGCAATAATGTGATGGTCTTGCCATCTACTTCAATCGTTTCACCCTTCTTCATAGGGCGCAAGCAAACCACTACCGAGTCGGCAGGGTTAATCTTGATAAAACTTGATTGTTCCATACGTAGTCTGTTTTTTATTTATTGTTTATAATTTATAATGTTCCTGTATGAATTGTCTTCCATGCGGAAACCCTGTTCTGCCCGATAGCCTTAGAGCTGGGTTCTGCGATAGAAATCTACGTTTTCCTTCATCAGCAGCTCGATAGGCATATAGTTTACCGGCGTAACTTTCTTCTTCAGCACGATGGCCTGGAAGAGCGTGTCTACGCAGGAGTAACCCTGCATGTAGGCGTGCTGGGCGATGAGGAAGGAGATGCTTCCTTCGCGCAGACAGCGGGCGTTTTTCTCTACCATATCATAGCCCATGATCTGAACGTCGCGGCGGTTGGTCTTCAGCAGGAAGTCACCCACGATGTGCGCCTTCGAAGTCATGGTGATGCAATGGTGGATGTTCGGATGCACGGCAAAGAACTTCTCCAGCATTTTGACGAATTCAGCACGTGTGCCGCTCAACGGCAGGTCGAGCAGGGTAATCTTTACGTTAGGGAAGTGGTCGTGCATGTAATGGCGGAATCCTACCTCTCGGTTGTCCTGCTGCTTGCTGACCACTCTTCCGTCTTTGGTCTGCCTCATAAGCAGGATTTCATCTTCCTTTGCTGCAAGCATCATCAGCATCTTGGCTGCGAAGAAACCGGAACAGAACGAATCCTGGCCGAAGAAAGAGAGCGGACGCAGATCGGGCATATAGGAGTCGAGCAGGATGAACGGGATGCTTTTGTGGTGCAACGCCTCGGTAAACTCGCGGGTTACGTCGAGCGATGAAGGCACCACGATGACACCTTCCGGACTGGCCTCAAGAATCTTGTTGCCTTCTTCGCGGAACGATTCCTCGCTGGAACGCTCATAGAAACGAATCTCTACATCGATATGGAAGTCACGTCGGGTATCTTCACATTTTCTTGCGCCTTCCTCTATCTCCTCCCAGTAAGCCTCCGATTCATGTTTCGGAATCAGCAGGTAGAAGGTATAGGATTTGTTGTAAGCCAGAGCGCTGGCGTACACATTAGGCTGATAATTCATTTCCTTGAGGGCTTTCTCGACCTTGTCGCGTGCAGGTTTCGACACGTTTGGACGGTCGTGCAGAACTCGGTCTACGGTTCCAACGGATACGCCAGCTCTCTCGGCAATATCCTTGATTCTGATTTTTTCGGCCATTGTTTTTTAGCATTACGGGTCTGGTTGCCTCGCGTGTACTTATTATATAAGGAGCCTCTCTGGGGGCTACGATAGATAAAACGTCGCAGGTACTTCCTAGCTGTGCACAGACCACAATTAGTATTAAGCAATTCTGTTGTGTGCGACCACAAGTACGAATTTTGCCGCAAATATACAACAATTTTTTGAATTGTGCGAAGACACAGCAACTTTTTTGCACGAAAAACAAAAAAAAATGCGATTTTATTTCGTTATTCGAGAAATTATGGTTATTTTTGCCCTCGAAATTGAACGACAACTGATAATTGAACTTCATTTCTCTACTGAAAAGTGGAATTTAATTTGTTACTCATAACAAACAAAATAAAAACAAAAAAATTAAAACTATCAAACATGGCAAAAATTGTAACATTAGGCGAGATCATGCTTCGTTTATCACCAGAAGGCAATGATCGTTTCATTCAGAGTGAATCACTTCGCATCATCCCTGGTGGTGGTGAGGCTAACGTAGCTGTAAGCTTGGCTAACTATGGTCATGATGCTTACTTCGTATCTAAGCTCCCTAAGCACGAGATTGGTCAGATTGCTGTCAACGGTCTCCGTCGTTACGGCGTTAACACAGAGTTCATCGCTCGTGGTGGCGACCGCGTAGGTCTCTACTATGCCGAGACAGGTGCTTCTATGCGCCCATCCAAGGTAATCTACGACCGTGCACACAGCGCAATTGCTGAGGCTGCCCCATCTGATTTCGATTTCGACAAGATTATGGAGGGTGCCCAATGGTTCCATTGGAGCGGTATTACTCCAGCTATTAGTGACAAGGCTGCTAAGCTTACCAAGTTGGCTTGTGAGGCTGCTAAGCGTCACGGCGTAACAGTTTCTGTTGACCTCAACTTCCGCAAGAAGCTCTGGACTTCTGAGAAGGCTATTTCTGTTATGCGTCCTCTGATGAAGTATGTTGATGTTTGCATCGGTAATGAGGAAGATGCTCAGCTCTGCCTGGGCTTCAAGCCAGATGCTGACGTAGAGGGCGGTAAGACTGATGCTGAGGGTTACTACGGAATCTTCAAGGGCATGATGAAGGAGTTCGGATTCAAGTATGTTGTTTCTACTCTCCGCGAATCTCTCTCTGCTACTCACAACGGCTGGAAGGCTCTTATCTATGATGGTAAGGAGTTCTATCAGAGCAAGCACTACGACATCAACCCTATCATCGACCGCGTTGGTGGTGGCGACTCTTTCTCTGGTGGTCTGATCCACGGTCTTCTTACTAAGGAGACTCAGGGCGAGGCTCTTGAGTTTGCGGTAGCTGCTTCTGCTTTGAAGCATACTATCCCTGGCGACTTCAACCTGGTATCTGCTGACGAGGTAGAGAGCCTGGCTGGCGGTAACGCTAATGGTCGAGTTCAGAGATAAATTTAAGTGAAGAGGGAAGAAACATCGTTCGGCTACCGAAGGGAAAGCCAATTCATTTGCTCTTCCTAATTTAACATTTAACATTTAAAATTTAACATTATAATAAGATAATGGCAAAGTTTAGCAAAATGCAGGTTATGGCAGCCATGAAAGAGACTGGTATGGTACCTGTTTTCTTCAATAAGGATGTTGAAATCTGCAAGAACGTCATCAAGGCTTGTTACGATGGTGGCGTACGTGTTTTCGAGTTTACTAACCGTGGTGACTTCGCTCACGAGATTTTCGGAGAGTTGGTAAAGTGGGCCGACAAGGCTTGCCCTGAGATGATTCTGGGTGCAGGTACAGTTGTTGATGCCGGTACAGCTTCTCTGTATCTCCAGCTCGGAGCTAACTTCATCGTAGGTCCTAACTTCAACCCAGATATTGCTCCAGTTTGCAACCGTCGTCTGGTTCCTTATTCACCAGGTTGCGGTTCTGTAACTGAAATCAATAATGCTCAGGCTGCCGGTTGCGACGTAACCAAGGTATTCCCAGCAGGTAACGTAGGCGGTCCTTCATTCGTCAAGAACGTAATGGCACCTTTGCGTTGGAGCAACATCATGGTAACAGGTGCCGTAGAGCCAACAGAGGAGAATCTTACTCCTTGGATCAAGGCTGGCGTTCTCTGCGTAGGTATGGGCTCTAAGCTCTTCCCTAAGGAGACTGTTGCTGCTGGCGACTGGGCTGCCATCACAGCCAAGTGTCAGGAGGCTCTCGGTTACATCGCGAAGGCTCGCGCTTAATTTAGACTATTTTTCATTAGAGATGCAGTTTTTCGCATCGTTTTGTTTCATGTCGCCATCATCAATTCTGGTGGTGGCGGCATTTTTTCTTTCAGCTTGTTCTCCTGCGAATAAGGCAAGGGTAGATGAGCTGAACGAGCAATCCTATGCTTATCATTATCGCAATCTCGATTCTACTAAAGTGCTGGCTGAGAGGGCTTTGAAGCTTTCTGAAAATTATCCCTCAGGCCGTGCCGAAGCCTATAACAACCTTGCCTTCGTCTGTATAGCCAAGATGGATTACAAGGGAGCCAAGGGATGGCTGAAGAAGATTGAAGAGGAGAGCGATAATCAGATAGAACTCGCTATTGCCGATGTTCAGAACATGCGACTCTGCCAGAGAGAATCGCACAACAAAGATTTTTATGCTTATCGCGAAAAGGCGATGAGGCGTTTGCGCAGAATTCGCGAAGAGGTGAATTCCATGCCCCCGAGGGAAAGCAAACGCGTGATTTATGCGAAATCTGAATTCTATATTGTGGCCGCCACCTATTTTTATTATGTGGGCTTAGACGAGCCGATGCTTCAGGAGCTTAACCGTCTGGACCCAGATGAGCTGGAACAGGATTCGGCACAATATCTCAACTATCTTTATAATATAGGTTCGGGCGGAGCTATCGTCAAGGAAACCGAAAACGAAATCAATCAGGCGGAATTCGACCGGCTGATCAGCTGCTACATGCTGGCTAGCGACCCTGCCCATCCTTATCCTTACTGGCAGGCTAACGCCCTGCAGTCTATTAGCGAGCACCTCAGAAAAGGAGAGGTGAGCGATTTCCTCATACGCAACAACCTGCCTGCCTTCCAGTATCTCAATATCGAGCAGATGCCGAACAATCTGCTGGCAGGCAACTTTGCCCAGCGTGCCCTCAACCTCTTTTCGAGCTACGGAGATGTTTATCAGACCGCCGGAGCCAACCGTACGCTGGCAGAATGCTTCTGGGATATTCATGATTATTCTTCCGCACTCGACTGCCTGAATCATGCCTTGAACGACAACAAGGCCATCGAGCAGGCACCCGACCTCGTAGCTTCGATACGTGAAAGACTCTGTCTGGTTTATTCGGCTATAGATGATAAGCAGCAGAGCGATTACAACCGCAATATCTATCTGGATTTGCAGGACCGTTCGCGACAGGACCGCCAGCTGGAGGCACGTGCCGCGGCACTCGACGAGAACGCCCAGCAGCTCAACCTGATGATTGCTGCCGTGGTGGCGATGATTGTGCTCGTGGTGGTTCTGCTCTACGTTTTCGACCGCATGAAGCGCAAGAAGATGAAGAACCAGTCGATGGATGAACTGCTTGCACCTTTGCGTGAGTGGAGCGAGAATAACACTAAGAAAATCAACGAATTAAAAGATGAGCAGGAGGAGGTTCAGGATGAACTGAACGTAACCCGTCTGCATATCGAAGAAAACAAGAAACGCAATCTGGAACAACGGGCTAAGATTTCGCTCGTAAACAGCATTATGCCTTTCATCGACCGCATGATTCACGAGGTAAACCGACTCTCCGAAGGGGGCGAAAGCGATGAGGTGCGGCAGGAACGTTGCCAGTATATCGCCGAACTCACAGATAAGATTAACCAATATAACAACGTGCTTACGGAGTGGATTCAGATGCGCCAGGGCTCACTCAGCCTGCGTATCGAAAGTTTCCAGCTCCAGCAGCTTTTCGATATTGTAAGCAAGGGCAAGATGAGCTTCCAGATGCAGGGCGTGAAACTCGATGTAGAACCTACAGATGCCGTGGTCAAGGCCGACCGCATCCTTACGCTCTTCATGATCAATACCATAGCCGATAATGCCCGCAAGTTTACACCCGAAGGCGGAAAGGTAACCATTAGCGCCAAGGTTTCTGACTTCGTGGAAATCAGCATCTCAGATACCGGAAAGGGTATGGACGAGGAGCAGCTGGCGCATGTCTTCGACCGGACCTATACGGGCGGTCACGGCTTCGGACTGCTCAACTGCAAGGGCATCATAGAGAAATATAAGAAGGTGAGTTCGCTCTTTGCCGGCTGCCAGATCAAGGCTGAAAGCAAGTTGGGCGAGGGGAGCCGCTTCAGTTTCCGTCTGCCTAAAGGCATCGCCCGCCGAACCCATCAGCTGCTGGGCATCATCATCATGCTCTTCGTGCTGCTGTCGGCTTCGGTCCAGCCTTGTGAGGCTAAGAAGGCCAACGACATCCGCCAGCGCCACAATCATCACAAGACGAACGTCGATGCCAATCTCCAGCGTGCCGACGATTTTGCAGATAGCGCCTACTTCAGCAATATCAACGGCACCTACCAGCGCACCCTGGCCTTTGCCGATTCTTCGCGCCATTATCTCAACGCCTTCTATCTCTCGAAGTATCCCGACGGCAAGTATCTCATGGTGGCTCATCCGGAGGTGGGAATGGCGGCAGAACTCTCCTGGATGCGCTCCGGACTGCCAACCAATTATCACGTCATCCTGGACCTGAGAAACGAGTGTGCCGTGGCTGCCCTGGCGTTGCACCAATGGTCGCTCTACCAGAGCAACAACAAGGTTTATACCCAGCTGTTCCGCGAGATAAGTGCCGATAATACGCTCGATAATTACGTGCACACGATGCAGCAGAGCGAGAACTCGAAGACCGTGGCCGTGGTGCTGCTCATCCTGTTGCTGCTGCAGTTGCCGCTGGCTTATTATCTGCTCTATTACCGCCACGTACTGAGCTACCGGTTTGCCATGATAGAACAGACCAAGGCTAAGCGGACCGACGAGGCTGAGCAGGAATCGCTGAAACTGGAGCTGATGACCGATGAGCTGCATAGGGCTGAATATGAGAATGATAAGCTTCATATCTCCAATTCCGTGCTCGACAACTGTCTGTCTACGCTCAAGCACGAAACGATGTATTATCCGTCGCGCATCCGCCAGCTTATCGATTCGCAGCCCGATGATGTAGATTCGCTCAAGGAACTGGTAGCTTATTATAAATCGCTCTATTCTCTGCTCAGCGCCCAGGCGATGGAGCAGGTAGAAGGCAACATCAAGGCAGATGATTTCCTGAACCGCTATCTTGTTTCTCTGATGCGCGGCAATTCCAAGGATTACCATACCGGAGTGGCTGAGATTCCGGGTTCTGCCTACGTGAGATATTGGATTGACCAGCAGGATGTGGCCTATGATGCTGCGCTCCATGCCCAGCTCTTTACCCCTCTGACGGGCGATTTGCGCTATCTCCTTTGCCGGCAGATTGTGAGGGAACTGGGAGAGATTACCAATCTGCGCGGCTGCGGCATCAAGGCTTGCCAGGGCGATAAGGGTTGCCTCAGGATAGAGGCCGTGCTGCCGGCACGCATCAAATGGAAAAGTTTAAAATCATAAGAAAATAAAAATATCAGAAAATGGAAAATTTTAAAGTCATCATAGTAGAAGACGTGCCCCTGGAACTGAAGGGCACAGAGGGTATCTTCAAGAATGATATTCCAGAGGCTGAAATCATTGGTACTGCCGAGAGCGAAATAGCCTATTGGAAACTCATCAAGCAGCAGTTGCCTGATCTGGTTCTGCTCGACCTCGGACTGGGCGGTTCCACCACGGTAGGCGTAGAAATCTGCCGCCAGACCAAGGAGCAGTATCCTGACGTGAAGGTGCTCATCTTTACCGGAGAAATTCTGAACGAAAAACTCTGGGTAGATGTGCTCGATGCGGGTTGCGACGGCATCATTCTGAAGAGTGGCGAACTCCTTACGCGTGGCGATGTGGCGAGCTGCATGGAAGGTAAGAAACTGGTGTTCAACCAGCCTATCCTTCAGAAGATAGTAGACCGTTTCAAGCGGAGCGTAAACAGCCAGCTGATGCGTCAGGAGGCTCTGGTGAATTATGAGATTGATGAGTATGACGAGCGTTTCCTGCGCCATCTTGCGCTGGGTTATACCAAGGAGCAGATTACCAACCTGCGCGGAATGCCTTACGGCGTAAAGAGTCTGGAGAAGCGACAGGCAGAACTGGTTCAGAAACTCTTCCCTGACGGCAACCACGGCATGGGCATCAACGCCACCCGCCTGGTGGTAAAAGCCTGCGAGCTCCGCATTCTGGATATCGACCATCTGCAGGCAGATGAAGAATAACTCGTTTCAATAAGCGCTTTTTAAAGAATGTATAAGAAAGTATTGGCCTATCTGGCATTATCGTTGGGAATAGCCGAAATAGTGGTGATTCTGGTTTCGTGGCTGCTTACAGCTGCGATGCCCGAGTCGTTCGCCCATTCGCTTACCAGCCCCGAGGGCATCCGCTGGTTTACGGGCCATTTTGTAGACCATCTCACCTCAGTATGGCTCGTATGGCTGGTGCTCATCAGCATCACCATCGGGGTGGTAAAGCAGAGTAGGGTGCTCCATTTCGACCATACCCAGTATCGCCAGCGCACGGCCTTGCGCCTGATGCTCATCGAGTTGTGCATCTCTGCAGGTATCATGCTGGCGCTCACACTCTTGCCCCATGCCATTCTGCTGAATGCCGTAGGAACCCTCTTTCCGGGTCCGTTCACGCATAGTCTCATTCCGTACATCTGTTTCTCGGTCATGGTGATGAGCATGAGTTACGGCATCATGAGCGAGAGCATCAAGGGCATCAGTCAGGTTTATGATGCGATGAATCAAGGCATCCGCCTCCTGTCGCCCTGCTTTCTTTTCTACATTCTCGTGATGCAGCTCTATACATCCATCCTCTATGTAATGGAGTAAGATAAAAGCCCCCGATGCTCGTTTCCTTGCATCAGGGGCTCTTTTTTATTGTGGTAAAATCAGGGATTCCTGTTCGGTTTTTCGGGGAGTTCGCTTACTCCAAACCGTCTCCCTCATTACCGCCGGTGGTTCCGCCGCCTTCAGTATTTCCGCCGCCCGGGGTGTTATCCGAACCGCCACCACCACCTGGGGTGTTGTCAGGGTCTTCCACATCGCCCTTATCGTCGGAGGTAACGTTTTTCACCACCTTGCCGTTGCGGTCGTAACAGGTAATCTGGATGGAGGTTTCCTGCAGCTCGCGCTTGATGTCAACGCTTGGGGTGAAGATAACACGGCGGTTGGTAATCAGACTGGTAGCCACTTCGCCTACGGTAGGCACACTCTTGGCTCTTACGCCGAATCGCATGGTTCCCAATCCCGGAACGGCTACGGAATGGCCTTCGGTACACCACGCCTTGATAACCTCGCCTGCTGCATCCCAGCAAACCTGCATCACGCCCACGCTAACGCCGCTTCTGATAGCAGCCTCCTTGATCACCTTGCTCTCAGAGAGCTTGTTGTAAAGTTCGGTACCGAGGATGAATCTGTACTGACCCTTCATTTCGCCTACTTGGATAAGGGTCTCCTTTGCTTTCAAATTAATTGCCATAATCTCAATAAATTTTAATGGTGAATACTATAAACTATTAACTATCAACTCTAAACTACTTGATGGTGATGGTTGGCACGTAGTAGGTAGAATCTACTTTGGTGGAGATGTTGTTCTCCTGATGTTGCCGCTGGTTCTTTCCGATTACGAGTCCTGCCGTGCAGGAGCTGGATAGGAAGGTGACGATGGCTGAGCAAATCGCCACGATGAGATACCGGATGAATGCCTTCATGTTCTGGTTCATAATCTTTTTCTGCCCCCTGCTAAGTTTCGCTAGCGAAACGACTCGTTTCGAGGCTTGGAGTCTTGGTTTCATTTTCTTTTTTATTTTCCCAATTAGGAAGATATTTTTCTCCAACTGGGCAAGTGATTTTGCGCGCTTTCTGAATCACGATGCAAAGATACGAAATCCCGATTTATCAGGTGTGCGATAGCGTGCGATACCATGCGATACCGGAACATTTTCTTCAAAACACTCAACATTTAACACTTAACATTCAACATAGAAAAAGCCTCCGTTCCCAGCGATTCTATCGCTGGTCCGTCACCCGCCAAGTTAACACTAAACACTAATCACCAATAACTAATATCCCGGTTCCCCGAGGTTATCGATAATAGCCTTCACCTGCTTGGGCGTGAACGACTTGCAAGTCTTTTCATACCCCATCTGCTGCAATTCATCCCAGAGCGGTTGGCAACGCCGAATCCAACTCATGAGATGATTTACGGCCGTGCGTGGCATACTCTCAGGAAAGTACATCAGCCCCAGTTCCTTCTTCGTATACGTGCGGTTTATAAAATCTTCCATAATCTTAATTTTTTAATCATTTGTTTATCGGCTCCTTGCTCCCGGAAGTTGCAGCAGCCCCTAAAAGATAGTATTCGCTGAAATCCTTGCAGCCCGGTGGCAACTGGTGGTGAACCAGCTGGGGGAGCATCTCCCTGAGTTGCATAAAGAGGCTTTCGCCCGGCACATCCTGATCAGGAAACATGTGGAATTCCACCTGATACAGTCTTCCGATATCCGTCAGCAGCTGCTTATCCTCGGGCTTGAGAAGCGTGGCAGAAGGGATGGCTATCGCCTTATGTCCGGCAGAAAGCATCGCCCAGCAGTCGCTACATCCCTCCGTAATAAACAGCCTCTCGCCCGGTTTCAGTCTCTTCACAACCGGCAGATTATAGATGCTGCATCTTGCGCCGTAAGGGAACCGGAAGCGGGGAGCATCCTGCTCCTTCTTGTAATCCAGGTTCCGGTTCTGGATTCCGATAAGCCGTCCTTCGGTATCGAAGTAAGGAATCTGCAGCCAGTTGATGCCCTTCTTGTCCGTCCAGGAAGTAAGTCTACACCAGTTTACCACTCTCCAGTCAATCTTCCTCTCCTCGAAGAGAAATCTCCTAGCCGCCTCGTTAAGCCAAGGATGCTCGAAGAATCTGGCATACCTGCTTGCATCGAAGGAAGATTTCCCCGAATTATCACCCGAAGAAGAACTACCCGATGAAGAATCCTCCTCCAGCTGAATCTGATGTTCTTCTGCGAGCCATCGGCAAGCCGCCGGGAAATCCTTCCCCAGGTATCGCATCGCCAGGTCGATGGTGCCGATGGAACTCCTCATGCAGACATAGCATCTGCAGCTGTTCTTGTTCTTGTTGAACGTAAGGCTGGCGTGGTGGTCGTCATGGAAGGGGCAGAGCGCCTTATGGTGCTCCACCTTCATCCCCATCTCTTTCGCAACCTTCTCTATCGGAAGGTCGCGCAGTTTCTGAATCTCATATTTCTCCATCATATCCCTTTCCCTTTCTTTTTCTTGGCATCAGCAGCCATCTCCTTCTGCCCGTCATCAGCCTCTTTCTTCTTTCTTCCAGAGCCGCCACTCTTGCCCCTGTTCCGAGCGATTCCATCGCTCGTCCCGCTTCCTGTCAAGTACTCCTCAGTCTTAGTATAAAGCCCCGTTTCTGCCGAAAAGGTGATAAACTTGCGAAACACCCATTTCCTGATTTGCCCCTTCGTGCCATCTTTCGATTTCCCCAGCTGCAAGCGGAGCGATTCCAGCTGCGCCTCGTTGAAAGGGTTTGGCAGGTCGTCAAGCTGGTTCTTAGGCCCTCTTCGCTGTGCCTCGCTTACCGAGTCAGCATCCTGGTTCAGCAGGTCGGCGAATAGCTGCATCTTGCTCCAGATATCATGATAAACCAGCCACTCCACAAGCTCACCCATCGCCTTCGTCCAAGTCTGGTCGTTCAGCACCCAGAGCAGGCAGCCCGCCTTCCATGCCGACACGATGGAGCGCTTTGAGATATCCCACAGCACATCATCATCCGTCAAGTCAGCAAGCGTAGCCATATCTGCCGCCAGACGGTCGGTAAGCGAGTTCAGAGGCTTGATGATAAACCGTCCCTTACAGATGCTGAGTTTCACCAGATACTCATCCAGCTTTTCAAAGAAACCGGCATCATATTCACCCTGTCTTGGGATCTTTCCCACTCGCGCCTGGCGCGCCTTATAAGAGAATACCATTCGGCCGAAAGTACCATTGAAGAGCTCGTTCTTGTAAAACTTGCGGGCTGCAAATGGGGTAGAAGAGAGCGTGAGATTGGCGCGCAGAACCGGATTACCTGTTATGCCGTCTGCCGTTGCTCTCAGAGCTCCGGCTCGCTGGCGGTCGTAGATATTGCGCAGCATCTGAGATATCTGCTTATGTCCGCCACACATCCTGTCCGCCATCTCCACCTCGGGCAGATTGAGGTATTGCGTTCTCTCGCCCAACTTCTCGCATCCCATGGCATTCTGGATGAAGGCGGCGTTGGTGACATCTGAGGGTGGAAACCAGAAACTCACATCCGGGCGTGCCGGTTTCTCCTTGTTGGCAGACTTCGTTTTCATCTGTCTCTGCCATTCCACAAGCTTATCAAGTTCCTTCTCATCATGTTCACGGAAGTTGTGACAGATAGCTTCCACGATATTGGACAGTTGTCCCTTATTACAGCCCGAATCGGCCACGAGATTGGCCATCATGCCACATAATTCCTTCCAACTGAGGTCAGGATATTGAAATTTCGCCTCACTTACCTGCGCTCCGAGTATCGGAAAGAGCATCGGAACTAAGGGCTCATGCATGTCTTTTGATACCTGAGAGAGCAAAAGTTGTACACATTCGGTGCCTTTTCCCAGCTTTGGCATCGCCGGAGCGGTTGAAATTGTGATATTATACTTCAAATTTTTTGTCTTCATTTCTTCTTAATTTATTGATTATGAGCTTTTTAGAGAGAAGTGGGGTTGGGTGGAGCGTTCCAGTTCCAGTTGTTCCAATTAATTTTTTGAGCGTTCCATTCCACCTTCTTATATATATAACTATCTATATATTAAGTAGTTATAGAGTCTCTATAAAGAGATATTGTCCTATGAAAACCTATTTGGAACAACTGGAACAACTGGAACGCTTGCCCGAAAATCACTTCTGTTTTGAGCCTGTTACCAGCCTCCCCGAAGTCCCCATTTCCTCTAGAAAGCCTCAACTCCGTTTATCTGTCATCACTCTTGCCGCTAATGATGCGCAGCTCGTTGGCGGCACCCTGGCAGAAGTCCTGGAAGGTGAAGCGTTCTGAGAACTGCGGGCGGTTGAAGGTAGGGTAGAGCGTACCGTCTTTCTTCCGGTTCACGTTGATGTACGTTCCTTCATACACGTGCGGATTTCTCTGCACCACCTTCTGCAGTTTCTTCTCCTGGTCATTCTGCACAAAGGTGAAGTGGTCTTCTCCGTCATGCGTAATGGCTCCATCCAGATACTCGCCAACGTCCATGCGCCCTGGCTCCTTAGTCATCAACTTGAGGTCGATACCCAATTCTGTGTTTGGGTAGAATCTCTTTCCTGCCTTACTTGAACTTTCGTTCATATTGCCATTTAATACTATATTCATTTTTACTTGAGTATTAAATAAGCCTCTCTGGTACGATGACGTTCGAAGAGGTTTCCCTGCCATCTTTTCTAGTACCATCATTCCCCATTTTGTGATTTGCAACTCGCCTGATGGGTAGTCATCTTGTTATCAGATGACGGGTGCAAAAGTAAGAAGAAAAAGCCTGGCACAGATGCTTTTCCAAAGTGCCGTCTCCAAAGTTCTCTGAATTTCTCCGATTTTCTCTGATATTCTCTCTACGTATAGTCGCATTTTTGACTTAGGGGTACAAAAAAGCGACCGATACCTGAACAAAAATCAAGTATCGGTCGCTATCAGAAGATATAAATCTCTATCAGGAAAGCACCAGTCGCTATCGTCTTCTAGTCCTTATTATAATATTTACAGAAAGTCTTGTATCCGAACCCACCTTTCTCAATCGGCATACCCATTCGTATCAATTCTTCATGGGCATTTTTTGTGTTTTGTGGCAGCAGCACCTTGCCCTCCTTTTTCAGTATGTTCAGTCTCTTACAGATTTCCTGTACGTCAAATTGCTTTACCAGTCTCTCCACCTCTTTATGCACTTTCCATCCTTCGCCTTCATCGAGTGCAGGATGCACAAAATGGAAGAGTTCCTTCTGAAAACCTTCTCCTGCAGCTTCATTGGTTTCACTAGCTTTTCCTGTCATCTCTGCCTCGTAATTCTCCTCCGTCACCTCGGTTTCTTCAGCAAAAAAATCCTTTGCAATCTTCATCATCTGCTGTGCAGACAGATTGCCCTGGATAGTCAGTTCTTTGTGCTGGTTGTTGTAAATAACATTGCCTGCATAATAATTATTACTCATATTTCTTCCTTTTTTTATATTCTTGTAATATTTTTGTATGTCTATAATTCTGATGGCAGCAGAGCAGAATTCCCTTCTTCCTGGTGGTCAAGATGCAGATGCTTACTATGAACATCAAATGTAGAATCTCCTGCATGATAGTGCTCTGCCTGAATCGTAGGCTTCTTTGCCACCTCTTTTAAAGCCTTCGTCTGTTCCTTGATGGCATTAATCTGTATACCTTCTCTTGCCTCTTCTGAAAGGAAACGCTCAGTCATATTGTCAACCCGAAGTTTATACTCTGGGGGTAAATATGAAATCTCGTGATAGATGAATCTCTGCAAAACCTCAACATCTTCTCGTCTGACTAGAGTTTGGCTGTACTTGATGATTTTATCAATAAGGTAGTCTTCCTTCTGGCTTGTTAGAGATGGGGTAGGAGCAAAGCTGTTTGTTGGCAGCCCCAAACGCATGCGCAGACGGTCTCTAATCACGAAAGCGGTAAGCAATTGGCGAAACTTATCTAATGGAATGCGTGTGTAGTGAGCGCGTATGAGCATGGCTATCTTATCATCATTGGAATAAGGAGCCAATACCGGAATATTGGAAAGTTCTGTCTCTATATCTTCCAACCATGACATCATTTTCAAGTTATCTGGTTTATGACAGTCGGCACCTTTTAAGTGCAACCAGTCATGCCATGCCCTTTCTGCTTCATGGGTGGATAGTAGATGGGGGAGCCAACTTTTGCGGAGCTTCTTCTGGCGACCCTCATTGCATAAACCGCTCAATAAGTGTTCTAGTTCATTCGCCATATAGCGCATCTTGTCGCCCTTTTTTGCTTCCATAGCTTTTATGACATTCTCTATTCCCTCCTTCGCTTCGTACCATAGAGCGTATTTTCCCATTGTTTGTTATTAAAGTCTCTGTGTATTCCTGAAGCTCCTCTTCTTCATCAGAAGTTAACGTCTCATGTCTCAGAATATCTATCATCATCATCGTAGCATCTTCTACGCATAAAAACTCCTCTGTCATAGGAAATAAAGGCAGGGGCGGCTCCCATTCTTTCCAATGGTCTTTATGCAAGATGGGCACAATTGGAGTAGAATCAGTTTCTGCTTCAACAAAAAAATAGCCCTCTGCAGAAATTATAACCTCCTTAACCCGAGCGCGGAAATAACCCCGTCCGCTGGTTGTCAATGCAGCCTGAGCCAATGATTTATATTCTTCTCTATTACGTACATAGCCTGCCTTCCGACTCGCAAAGCGCGCAACAAAAGCTTCTTCATCAGTTTCGTTAGTAGGTTCGGGTTTTACCGAAACATAGGGGTGCTTTCTGTCCAGCATGGTCAGAAATTCTATTGTTTTTTGTTGTTCTTGTGCAGTCATATCCTCACCTTTTACGTGGTTAGAATTTACTGCATATTGTACCCCAACTATTTTTATTAAATCTCCCATTGTTTGGTTTTTAGATTTTTGGAAAGCTGAATTTAGTTATTACGGCCGTCCAGAGTACAAAGTTACAAAATTAATTCCTATTAGCATTAAAATGTAACATTTTTAACATTATTCGTAATAAAAAATCTAGATTTCGCCCTTTTTTGTGCAGCTTTTAATAAAGAAGCTCCTGTTCTCCTTTCTATTTTCCACTCTTTCCTTCGCCTCCAATCTCTCCTCTCTCGCTCCCACTCTTTCCTCTCTCGCTCCCAATCTTTCCTCTCTCGCTCCCAATCTCTCCTCTCTCGCCCCCGTTCCAAGCGATTCCATCGCTTGTCCCTTATCCCTTCTCCCTCCACCCAGCCTCCTCTCCAAGCGCCTCCATTTTCCCTATCTCCATTCCGCAATCCTTTCCGCCATCTCATTCAGTTCCAGGCATTGCTCCCTGGTAATAGTCTTCTTCTCCATATGGTAATCCCAGGGGCTAATCTGAAGCAGCAGCCCCTCAGAGCAGGCATAAAAGCTCTCCCCGCAAGGCTTATACAACCTTGGGAACCCGTTCTCCCTCAAGAGCACAATACGGTACCCCCGGTTCATAGCCTCGCGCAAAACCTCCTTCTCCTTTGTCGAGATAGCAGCACTCACCAACACGCCACCACGTTCTCCGCAAGCCAGCCATTCCTCGCGCAAGCGCCTCAAATCCTCCTCAGAATACCGGCGATGTACAACGACCGCCACCTTATCAGGAATATCGAGCAAGAAATAGTTGCCCACCATCTGGCATCTGCGACCCGCCACCTCTTTATTCTGCATCACGGTAAAAAGCCCCGGGTTCATCCTCTTCACCATCAGTCTTCTCGGGTTATCATCCAAGTATTTCTTCCATCCCTCCAGTTGCCTCTCATGTAGCAAAACCTTGTCATTATACCCCAATTCAAAGAGCCCCTTCCTTGGTGCCGTATTCATCCCATAAATCCTCCAGTAAGCCTGGTTGCATCCCATCTTAAACCCCTTTATCACCATTCCCAGCGAACCCATCTCTTTCTCTCTTTTCGCCGTCATCCCAATCGAGCCCGCCTCATTCTCTGCAATTTGAGCCTGGTTAGCCCCTCCAGCCAGAGCCAAGTTAGCCCCTCCAGTCAGAGCCAAGTTAGCCCCTTTAGTTTGAGCTAAGTTAGCTTCTTTGGTCAAAGCCGAAGCCTGTCCCCCTCGAGCCTCCGTTCCAAGCGATTCCATCGCTTGTCCCCCACTCAAGTCCTCCTTCACCCTCACAATCAGGTGAATATGATCAGGCATGATGCAAACCCTCCAAACCTCCACCTGGGGGTAATATTTATGAATCTTCGGAATCTCCTCCTTAGCGATGGCAATCCCAAGTTCAGAAAGCATCACTTTCGGCGCATCACCATCCCCAGGACGGGCATCCACCCGTCCCCACAGTTTCCCCAGCAGAGGCATGCGTCCCTCCACCACAAGCGTCAGCATATAAGTACCCCTTCCATGGTAATCATGCCATGGGCTTCTGCGTTTCATGGAGTGCTGAGTTTCATGCACCCTCAATCCTCTAGCTATAGCTTCATCTCTATCCATAATAAAATAAGTAAAAAGTAAATAATTAAAGTTCCCGCCCCCGTTTCTCCTGCAAGCCCGCCCCTCCAGCAAAGAAGCAAAGAAGCAAAGAAGGGAGCAGTCCCCCTCTCACCCCCGTTCCAAGCGATTCCATCGCTTGTCCCTCATCGCTTGTCCTTCATCGCCAATCTTCACCATTCATCCCTGCCTTCTCCCTTCACAATCTCCTTCACCCGTTCCTCTATTTTCCTCCAAGGTTGCCCCAGGTTTACCGTCCTCACAAAGATGCGATGCCCCGTCTCCTTATACCTATAAGAAAAGTCGAAATCCTCATCCACGGTAGGGTAGACCAAAGCTCCGCAAGCATTCATAGTATGCGGCTTGCTCCGGTCTTCCTGGTTCATCACGTAAGAAAGAATCTGCGAGAGATGGTCCCTGCGAACCTTCTCCCTGCCGCCAAACTTCGAAACCAGCGCCTCGCGGTAAAACTTGGCATCAAGAATAAGCTTCTCCTGCCTATTCGGATTGAAAAGCGTCACGTCGGTTTCCATCATCGGTAGAGCCTCGCCAGCCTCCTTAAACATCATCCCGAAAGGTGAAAGCTGGAAATCAATATATTCCCGATGCACCTCAGGATACTCATCCCGGCAATTCTGCTTGCAGAAATTCATGAGGAATCGCTCAAAGATGCAGTTCATCCGGAAATCATCCTCCGTGAAATCCAAAAACTCCAGTCTGCCATCCTTATCCTTGCAGGGAAGGGTAGAGTCCCAAATCAACCGGCAGATATTAAGAACCAGCTTATAAAACCCGCTAAGCCTATGCTGAAGAAGCCGCCCCAGCAAACCTTCTGTAACCCGAATCTCCTCAATATGAGGAAATTTTGCCAAAGTCTTTCGCAACCTGGCTCTGATATCCTCATCAATTCCCTCTATCCTCATCAGTCTTTTCAAGGTAGAAAAGATAACCCGGTTGATGACTACATCCTGCGTAAGCTCATCTACCTGGCAGATGGTTCTGCCTTTTAGCTGCTTACTGCTTTTCAAAGTCTCAGCAAGATTCAGCTTGCCGCGAACGCCCTCCACTTCATGCTCCTCAAACCGATACGCTCTCAAAAGTCCTTGGCGCAAAAGCCTATCGCAGGCGTTGAGCAAAACCATGGACAATAGGTTCTCCAGCGAATGGCATTTCTCGCCATCCACCTTCACCCAGTCAAGCTGGTCGCTTACGCCCCAGGCATAACAGAGCAGATAATACAGATTTTCAATTGGAATTTTCTGTTGCATTTCAGAACTTCAGTTTGTTGCAGATTAACTCATATTTATCCTCATCATCAAAGCAGATTTCACGAAGATACGGAAACAATTCATACTCACAGATATCGTTCCACCAGACAGAAAAATCTTCACAACCCTCTGCTTGACAGAAATAACTGTGCCCGATTTCCAGCCCTCGGTCGATGGTAGAAATTACCTCGTTGGCAGATTTTACCTTGCTCACTACCAGCTCCGCATTCTTCTGACTGATGCCTTTTTCTTCCAAAAAACTGATGAAGGCTTCGTTGAATTCCGGCTTGATAGGGCAGAAGCGGAACCGGCGCCGCAGGGCGTAATCTACGATGGCTAGCGAGCGGTCGGCCGTGTTCATGCAGCCTATCAGATAAACATTCTCGGGTACAAAGAAACGTTCGTCATCCTCGTTGCTGTAGGTCAGCTTAATAGCGTATTGCTTCTTGCGTTTGTCGGCCTCTATCAGCATCATCAGCTCACCCAGAATCTTGCTGATGTTTCCTCGGTTTATCTCGTCGATGATGAAGACAAACTGCTGGTCCGGCGAACGTCTTGCCTTGCTGCAGAAGTCAAAGAAAATGCCATTCCTCCGTTCAAAGCCGCCCTCCTCAGAAGGACGGATGCCCTGCACGAAATCCTCATAGCTGTAGGATTGATGAAACTGTACCATCTCGATATTCTCATCCTTCACAAAGCCAATCAGCTGATAGGCTATCTTTCTGGCCAGAAAGGTTTTGCCCACACCAGGTGCTCCCTCTAGGATGATGTTCTTCTTTGCCTTCAGCAGGGAAACAATCTTCTTGAATTGGCTGGCGCCGATGAATGGCTTATCTGGGTCTTTATCAAACTCGTAAACAGGCTTGCCTTTCAGACCTTCGCAGAAGTTCAGAAATTCGATGTATTTTCTTACGTGGCATCTCAGGCTTGTCATTTGGTGCCTCTTGCCGTAGTCCAGTTCTTCGTCTATTCTGCCTGTCAGGAGTTTGCTCACTTCTGTGGCATCCTCTGCTTTCTTGATTTCCAATACCGAGTTTACCCCGCAAGCCTCTTTCGCTACCTTGCAGATAACCTTGTTTGAGCCTACGCTGGCATAGCCACCGGGCTTGGTTTTGTCTATTTTCAGAAATTCCAGAAAGGCTTCCTTTACCTGTTCCTGGCTTTTCCCTTCTAATTTAAAAATATTCTTATCTGCCATATTTATTGTCTTATTTATAAGTTGTTTTGTAATTATATTTTTAGTTGGATCTAAGAAGATCTAAATCCCATGGGTATCGATCTAAGAAGATCTAATTGATTTGTTCATTTCGATAGGATCTTCTATCTTTGCAACGTGTTTGATAATTATATTGTAGAATTTAACAACGAAAATTATGGAAAAACAATGGATTTCAACTATTGAGCTGCTTAACTATCTGAAGGAACATCCTAATAAGGAGAAAGAATGCAGACTCAGTTTGGGCTATGGCCTAGGTTCCACCCATTATTGGTATTGGGACTCCGAGACAAACATGTTCATGCACTCCCGCGATTGGGATTTTGAGCCTTATACCGCAAGTCAAGTGGTTAAATGGTACGGGGAAGGCAAATGGAAGATTGAGCAATAATTTGAGTGTGGGGGTGAACAAAACGTTCATCCCCTTATCAGTTATGCTTGGGAGAACAGCATCAGAAGGTAGCTCTCTCAGTAAATAATCCGGCAATACCTCATTAAGTTTCAGCATCTGCTTTACTTTTTCCTGACTATATGTTCTTTCAATTCTTGCCATAATCGAAATCATTTTATGTTGCAGATAAAACCTTTGATGATTCTGAGTGCCCGACAATCTTGGTTTTACCTTAGAATTATGCCGCAAAGTTAAGATTATTATTTGGAATAAGCAAAGTTTTTTGAGCATTTTTCTTGGCGGTTTATCAAAAATGTGTTATTTAGCGCAGGAAAACTGCAGGAACCCTAATATCATGTAAAGGGAGAATTTTAAAATGAAGAAAATGAAAAATATCGGATTGAAATCATGAGTGACAACAACGGAAAAATTCCTCCTTTTTTACTTTCCTCTTTTTAATTCTAACCGGTATTATGGTAAATAGGCGTTATGAGAAAAAGAAAGAGGTGAAATTCGGAACCTGAAAATGGAAACGGTTCACCCCTTTCTGAGTATATCTTTTTTGAGTAACTCTTTTCTGAGCATTTCTTTCTGATCTTTTCTTTTTATTCTGAGATGAATCCTGATTTCAATATTATGAAAGCTTGGGGTTCATCTCAGAACAGAATCCTACATCATGCCCGTAAGACGCTGGATGGCGATGACTGCCTGATTGTATTCATTAATCGCATCGGCATGCTTCATCAGAACATCGATGGTTTCCTCGATGACATTCACATATTCTACATACGAAATTTCGCCATTTTCATATTCTATCGTACTCAACTTCGAAATTTGCGCAGAATGAGCCTGATTGTTCTGCTCGTAATATTTCAGACGGTTGGATGCTGCCTGGAGACGCTTCGTACAAAGACGGAAATCGCGCTCTTTTTCTGTCTGCTCCTGGCGCATTTCGATTTCAGCCAATTCGCGGTCTTTCTGGGCTGCCTTTACTTTTGCCTTCGTAGAACCGTAAAATAAAGGGATGCCTACGCCAATCTCGAAACCGAAGAAATTGCCCTCGGCAAATCTCGAACGGTCTATGTTGTATGGATTCCAACTGGAAATGACACATTGGGTGCGCAAAGATAAGGATAAACTTGGAGCAAAACCTGATTTGGCTGCCTTGATTTCCTTATCGAGAGCGATGAGCTTGTCCTGCTGGTAAATGCCGTCGGCAGACTGCTGATAATTATAGGAATTGAGATTCTGGGCTGCGATGGCCGAGAGATTCTCTTCTGCCGGTTTTATGGGCTCCTGCGTGTTGAGCTGCGTCATGAGGTCGATTTGCAGGCGCTCGATTTCGCTCTTTACATCTGCCATTTCCAGACGGTTTTCGTTGCATTTGCGGTCGGCTGAGAGATATTCCAGCTGGCGGCTCTCTCCTGCCTTGTAACGCATTTCTGCAATCTGGCTGTAACGCTCTAATACTGAGTCGATTCGCTCCAATATCTGGAGTCTGTGAGTCTGATAAAGCATCTGATAATAGGTGTTGGCGATTTCAGCCTTCAGTTGCTGGCTAACCACGTTCAGGCGGCTCTTTTCTGCCTGGGTTTCAGCCTTCAGCTGGTTGCGGCGTGCGGCGTAGACGGTAGGAAAATCGAGGCTCTGGGTAAAGGTAAAGCCGTTGTCCGATTCGCCACCCGTAGCAGGGTTTTGAGAGAAAGCGACCTCGGTTTTATCCAGTTCCCAAGCCGTGCCTTGCATCACCTGCGCACGCTCTACCGACTTCTTTCCTGCCTGCATCTGAAGGTTCTGCCTGGCAGCCAAATCGAAACATTCCTGCAGGGTAACTTTCCTGCCCGCAATATGAGCATCAAAATGCTGGGCTCCGACTGTGGCTGGCAGCAGGAGCAGGATGGCGGCAAAGCAAGCCACCACCCTATTCTTTGTTATCTTTATTCTGTTCATTATTTTCATATCTTGAAATCTTATTTTTTCGTAAACATCTTATAGATGGCTGGCAGAACCAGAAGCGTAAGGAGCGTGCTGGTAATGAGGCCGCCTATCACAACCGTGGCTAAAGGACGCTGGACTTCTGCTCCGTCGCCATGGGATAATGCCATCGGGAGGAAACCCATAGAAGCTACCAGGGCCGTCATCAGAACCGGACGGAGACGAATCATACAACTGTCAATAATTCTGTTCTGAATAACAGCCGCCAAACTTGCGTCATTCTCCTCAGGAACCGCTGCCGCCTGCTTCTGTATCTGGTTCATCTGACCTATCAGCACGATGCCGTTGAGAACCGCCACGCCAAAGAGGGCGATGAAACCTACGCCCGCCGAAATGCTGAAAGGCATTCCGCGCAACCAGAGCGCCCAGACGCCACCTATCGCAGCAAGCGGAATGGCGGAGAACACGAAGAGCGACTCGCGCAGATTCTTAACCGTAGCGTAGAGCAGCAGCAGAATGATGATGAGCGCTACCGGAACCACGATTATCAGGCGCTGGGTGGCACTCTGAAGATTCTGAAACTCGCCACCATAATTATAATAGTAGCCCTCAGGCAGCTTCAGCTTCTCATCAAGGATGGACTGAATATCCTTCACGGTACTCTGCACGTCCCTACCCTTCACGTTGAAACCTACGTAGATGCGGCGGGCACCATTCTCATGAGAAACCTGAGCAGGAGCCGGTTCGTAAACCACATCAGCCAACTGAGAAAGTGGAATACTCTCGCCACCAGCCAGCGGAATACGGAGCGACTGAAGCGACTGGAAGTTGCGCTCCTTAGGGTCAAGACGCAGAACGATGTCAAACTTTTTATCGCCTTCGTACACAGCTCCAGCCGTAGCGCCCGCAAAGGTGGTTTCAAGAATGCGGTTGATTTCGTCAACAGTTACCCCATAAGCCGCCATGCGTTCATGGTTATATTTTACCTGAATCTGAGGCAATCCGGAAACCTCTTCCACGAAGATTCCACTCACGCCCGGCACATTCTTTATCATTCTTGAAACCTTATCAGCCTGCTGGGTAAGCACATCGAGATTGTCGCCAAAAATCTTAACCGCTACATCCTGCTTGATGCCCGTAAGCAACTCGTTGTTACGCATCTGGATAGGCTGCGAAATCTCAGCTTCCAAGCCCGGAATCGTCTTCAGGGTTTCTTCCATCTTCTCCATCAGTTCGGCGGTAGTTTCTGCCGAAGTCCATTCAGCTTTCGGCTTGAGCGCCACCATGATGTCGGCCCTTTCTACCGGCATCGGATCGGTAGGAATCTCGGCGCTACCTATGCGGCTCACCACCTGCTTGATTTCAGGATATTCAGCCTTCAGAAGTTTCTCAGCCTTGGAGCAGCTCTCTACCATCTGCGAGAGCGAAGTGCCCTGCGACATGCTCATTTCTACCGCAAAATCGCCCTCTTCCAGACTCGGAATGAATTCGCCACCCAGGAAATGGAAGGCTACTGCGCTCATGCAGAAGAGCGAAACGGCGCCGGTAATCACATCCTTATATCGCGCCAAGACCCATTCCAGAACCGGTCGATACCAGCCCTGAAGTTTCTCTATCATTCTGTCGCTAAAGGTTTTACGCACATGTCCCTTCTTGCTCAGGAAGAGCGCACTCGCCATCGGAACATAGGTGAGCGAGAGGATGAAGGCACCCAGGATGGCGAAGAAAACGGTAAGCGCCATCGGACGGAACATCTTGCCCTCGATGCCCACAAGCGTCATCAGCGGAATGTAAACTATCATGATGATGATTTCGCCAAATGCCGCACTCTTGCGGATGCGCGAAGCGGAATCATGAACCTCCTCATCCATCTCTGCCTGAGAAAAACGGATGGGAGTATCGGCAGAATTTCTCGCCTTCCGCTCTATACTCTTCACGCCCAGATGGGCCACAACAGCCTCTACGATAATGACGGCAGAATCGACTATCATACCGAAATCGATGGCTCCGAGCGACATCAGATTGCCGTCGATTCCGAAAGTCTTCATCATGCCGAAAGCAAAGAGCATGCTGAGCGGAATGACACTCGCCACAACCAGTCCGGCACGCCAGTTGCCCAGGAAAATAATCAGCACGAAGATGACGATGAGTCCGCCTTCAGTCAGGTTTCGGGCGATGGTTCCCTCTACTCGGTCAACCAGGTGGGTTCGGTCGATAAACGGCTCGATAACCACGCCCTCGGGCAGAGATTTCTGAATCTGCTCTATGCGCAGCTTCACATTCCTGATAACCTCCTGAAAGTTTTCGCCCTTCAGCATGATGGCTATTCCGGCAACCACTTCGCCCTCGCCATTTCGGGTAACGGCTCCGAAACGGGTGGCATGACCCAGCTGAACCTTCGCCACATCACCTATCTTAATAGGAGTGCCGTTTACGGTCTTCACGGCGATATTTGCCACATCTTCCAGACTCTTCACCACGCCTATGCCGCGGATGAAATACTGGTTGGAGTTTTCCTCTATGTAACTTCCGCCCGTGTTGGCGTTATTCTTTTCGAGCGCATCAAACACCTCGCTCACGGTAAGATTGCTGGCGTTGAGCTTATCCGTATTGATGGCCACTTCGTATTGCTTTACGTAGCCTCCCCAGCCGCTCACTTCCGCTACGCCCGGGGTTCCCGAGAGCTGCTTTCTCACAATCCAGTCCTGGATGGTTCGCAGCTGGGTGAGCGAATATTTGTGCTCGTAGCCCTTCTCGGCGCGCACGGTATAATGGTAAATCTCGCCCAGTCCGGTAGCAATCGGTCCCATCTCGGTTTCCACATTTTTGGGCAAATCTTTCTCCACCTGGGTCAGCATCTGGCTCACCTGCGAACGTACCCAGTAGATATCTGCATCATCATCAAAAACGAGGGTGATGACCGAGAGTCCGCTTCGCGAGATGCTTCTGCGCTCCTTGAGTTCGGGGATGTTGGCGAGCGCCATTTCTACCGGAGTAGTTACGTATTGCTCCACCTCCTGCGCTCCGAGCGAAGGCGCCTGGGTGATAACCTGCACCTGATTGTCGGTAATATCCGGCGTAGAATCGAAAGGAAGATGGATGAGCGAAACGATGCCCCAGATGACGAGGGCTATCGTGAAAACTCCCACCACCAGCTTGTGGCGGATGGAGTAAGTAATCAGTTTCTGAAACATAATCTGTTTTTCTTTAAAAAGCTCTTTATTGATGAAAAGCTCACCTTATATTAATGCTCATCCGCATGTTCGCCCGTGAGCGAAGCCAGATAATATGCATTTTCTGTCACAATCTTCTTGCCCTCCTGCTTCAGATGTTTGCAGAGTTTTACCTCGGTATAAGCTCCATCCGAAACGCCCGTAATAACCTCGTGGCGGGAGAAACTGTACTCGCCCTTCTCTGGCTTGCCGTTCAGAGCGAAGACAAACTGCTTGCCGTCGGTACTGACGATGGCCTTGGAAGGAAGGGCGATGCACGACTGGCTGCCCGTAGCTATCTTGCCGCTTACGTACATTCCGTCGAAGAGTCGGGCTGAGCCGTGAACGCCGCTGGTTTTAAGAGACTGCGCATCTATTTTTACATGAACAGCAACTGATTTCGAATTATCGTTAAAGTATTGGTTTAAACCATAGACATGGCCGACGAGCTTGATGCCCGGCTGATTGGTAAGCGAGAGATAAACCTTATCGCCCGGCTTTACCTTCTGCAAATCTTTCTCGAAAATGTTCAAATCGCACTCTATCGCCTGGTTGTTCTGAATCTTCATGAGCGGAGTCTGCATGTCGGCAAAGCTGCCCAAGCTGGCTGTAATCTGCGAAACCGTACCCGCAATCGGAGCACGCAAAGGGAAGGCTGTGGTAAACTTGCCCCTGGCTACGGCGGCGGTAGAAATGCCCATCTGGGCAAGCTGCTTGCCGATGCCGATGAGGTTGGCGTGGGCCACATGATACTCCTTAGCTGCCTGCTGCGCATTCTTCTTGACGCCAGCTCCGGCCTTGTTCAGCAGTTTCTGTCGCTCCAGGTCGGCAAGTGCCAGTTCGAACTCCTTGCTGGCAGAAAAATATTCGCGTTGCAGACTGACCACATCTGTATTTTCGACCAGCGCCACCACCTGTCCGCGCTTCACATTCTGTCCTTCCTTCACGTAGATAGCCTTCACCACGCCACCCATGAGCGAAGCCACATCGCCCTTGTTCTGGGCGCGCAAAACGAGCTGACCGTTGGCTGCAATCGTAGCATCCATCACGCGGTCAACCGCCTCGCCCATCTTCAGATCTACAGCATCTACCTGTTTCTGAGAGAGCGGAATATTGTCAAAATCCACCTCTTCATGTTCATGCTCATGTCCGTGTTCGGCAGCATGAGCCTCTGCTCCGGCGTGGTTTGAGAAAAAGGTGAAACCACCCCAGGCTAAGATTGCCGCAACGGCAACCACCAATATTCTTTTCATTTTTTCTTCTTTTTATTGATTAATAATTTCGGGTGCAAAAGTACGCACTTTTCCCTGCAACCCGGTTGCAAAAGCTGCATCCTGGTTGATCTAACTACAGAAAATCAACAAAAAGAAGGAGGTCCTCGCCTACTGATGGCCGTTTCATCAACACAAGGAAGGCTGGCTGCAAACTGCTGCCAACGCACGCTAATAATCGACGAGGTAGGGATAAACAAATACTCAGAAGAAAGCACGGAAAGAAGATGGTCGCCATCGAAAAGCTGCTTCTGGATGTTCTTCACAATCTTGCCGTTGGTTACAAAATGGTGCATCTGATGCATGCGGCAACCATCGTTTTCATTCTCATGATGCTCAGTATGCTCATCGTTGAGCTTACCATCCTGCTGGCAACGTTCTACAACCATACATATACGCCCCATGTGATGATGATGCATCACCACCGTAGAGAGCAGCACACTCATCGTGGCCACCAGGAGGCTGAATAAGTATAGTTTCTTCTTTGCCATTTTATTCTGTTTCCAATTTTACGATTGCTTTCATTCTGCCCGCAAAATTACATTAAAAGTACGAAACAGCCAAGTAAAACTGAGAAAATTAGCATTTTTTCTTAAAAAAATTAAAACCGAGTACCCTTAAAGCCCTTTGAATACGTAATATGATTAGTTTTTAGTAACTTTGCAACATAAAATTAAAAAATAGAAATGAAAAAAGTATTTTTAATCTTTCAATTACTCCTTGTAGTAATGCTGGCTCAGGCGCAGATGATGAACCCTGTGAAGTTCACCAGCTCGCTGAAAACAGACGGAAGTGCTGTGGCCGAAATCGTGTTTAGCGGAAAAATCCAACCGGGATGGCACGTCTACTCTACCGGTTTGGGTGGCGATGGTCCGATTTCCGCTTCGTTCAACGTAAACAAGCTTGAAGGTGTTGAGCTCGTAGGAAAACTTCAGCCACGCGGCAGAGAGATTGCAAAGTTCGACCCTCTCTTCGAGATGAAACTCCGTTATTTTGAAGGTAGCGTTACCTTTGTACAGAAGGTGAAGTTTACCCAACCAAATTATCATATTGATGCCTATCTGGAGTATGGCGCCTGCAACGACCAGAACTGTATGCCACCAAGCGAGGCTGGTTTTAAGAAGAGTGGCAAATCGCCAGCCGTTGATGCTCCTGCAGCTGGGGCTAAAGATGCTCTGAACGCAAAGGCGATTGATCCTGCTCTTGCAGCCAAGATGAAGGCCGATTCGCTGGCAAAGGTTGCAGCCCTGGCTCAGACCGACAGCGCTACTCAGCCCGTAGATTCCGCAGCTTTGGCATCTGCTATGGAAAATCTGAACGTCAAGGATTTATGGAAACCGGTTGTTAAAGAACTTCAGGCATTTGGCGGAGCTAACGACATCGCCAACCATTCGCTCTTCTATATCTTCTTCATCGGTTTTGTGGGCGGTCTGCTTGCGCTCGTCATGCCTTGCATCTGGCCTATCATCCCGATGACCGTAAGTTTCTTCCTGAAGCGTGCTAAGAACGATAAGAAGAAAGGTATCCGCGATGCGATTACTTATGGTTTGAGCATCGTAGTCATCTATCTGGTTTTGGGTCTTGCCGTAACAGCCATCGCAGGTCCTAGCACCCTGAATGCGCTCAGCACAAGTGCCGTTTTCAACATCATTCTCTTCCTCCTGCTTGCCGTTTTCGCCTTCTCGTTCTTCGGTTGGTTCGAAATCAAATTGCCTGACAGTTGGGGAAATGCGGTAGACAACAAGGCTTCCAGCACCACGGGTATGATTTCTATCTTCCTGATGGCTTTCACCCTGGTATTGGTCAGCTTCTCATGTACAGCTCCTATCATCGGTTTGCTGCTGGTTCAGACCGTTACTTCCGGCGACTGGCTCGCTCCTACCGTGGGAATGTTCGGTTTTGCGCTTGCTCTGGCGCTCCCATTCACCCTCTTCGCCCTCTTCCCATCATGGTTGAAGTCGGCTCCTAAGTCGGGTTCGTGGATGGAGACCATCAAGATTGTGCTCGGCTTCGTCGAGCTTGCCTTCTCTCTGAAATTCCTCTCTGTAGCCGATCTGGCTTACGGCTGGCACATCATGGACCGCGAGGTATTCCTCTCTCTCTGGATTGTCATCTTCGCTCTGTTGGGTCTCTATCTCATCGGCAAGCTGAAGTTCCAGGTTGATGCAATCGGGGGCGACATCAACAAGCCTATGCCTGTAGCCTGCATCATGTTGGGTCTCTGTTCTTTGGCATTCTCGGTTTACATGATTCCAGGTCTCTGGGGTGCTCCTTGCAAGGCTGTGAGCGCATTTGCTCCACCTATTAATACACAGGACTTCAACCTCAACACCAAGACCGTAGAGCCTGCTTACAAGGATTATGAGTTGGGAATGGCTGCTGCCAAGGCTTCCGGCAAACCGGTATTGCTTGATTTCACGGGTTATGGTTGTGTAAACTGCCGCAAGATGGAGGCTTCTGTCTGGACAGATCCATCGGTTGCCGATAAGCTGACAAAGGATTATGTTCTCATCTCACTTTATGTAGATGACAAGACTCCTCTTCCTGAGCCTATGGAGGTAACGTTTAATGGCGAGAAGCGCACCCTGCGAACCGTTGGCGACAAGTGGAGTTATCTGCAGGCAAGCAAGTTTGGAGCTAATGCCCAGCCATTCTATGTGGCTATTGACAACGACGGCAATCCTCTTGCAGCAGCCTTCAGTTTCAAAGAAGATGTTAGTGCTTATCTCGACTTCCTGAATAAGGGTCTGGATAATTACAGAAACAAATAATATAAGATTTTATAGTTAATAAGGCCGGTATTGGTTCATTTAAGTAGATTTATGAAGGATAAATTTCAATAGATTAGTTTATTCAAGGTAGATTTATTTAGGATTATTACTTCCCCCGACAGGTATGGTTTCCAAGCCATCCCTGTTGGGGGATTTTTTGTAAAGACACAATCGAGTAGGAGGTAAACACTAATCATAGGTGTTTATCTCCTATTTTCGTGTTTACCGACCTCTCACACCACCG